>Ga0209269_1000034_pt1 | contig 287954 bp, 259 predicted proteins | sample MTBAKMMethaMetaG_FD_187455 | JGI IMG/M metagenome (GOLD analysis project Ga0209269, IMG submission 187455) | Enrichment culture microbial communities from Arthur Kill intertidal strait, New Jersey, USA, that are MTBE-degrading - MTBE-AKM (Arthur... | ecosystem: Environmental > Aquatic > Marine...
CGCACAGCTCTTCCGTGCGCTTGTCCGGGAAGGCCCGATCGAATTTCGATTGCCCGGCTGTCACCAGATAAACCGGTTTCATCAGCTTGGGAATCTTCAGTTGTTGCTCGCTGAACTTGATCATGCAATATCCTCCTCATTAGTCTGGCTTATTTTTTCATCAATTTGTTGTTATGAAAGAATTTCTTTGGTTACTTTTCCTATTCTCCAAGGATAATTCCTCTAAAGTTGGGGAAAGGCCTGTCCGGGGCAAGCGTTAAAATAGCGAGATCATCCCTCCCTACTGTTTTCAGGTCACAGCAGCCCAAAAGGATATCAGGGACATTCTCAACCGAATAATGACTGAATAACTCAGCAATATATGCATTCAAGCCCTTACCTCCCGGTGGTGTGAGATCATGGAGTCCATCCGTTGCTAAAAGGAATCGATCTCCATGAATTACATCGAGAATGGCGACCTGGTAAAATTCCTGTGATTTTCCAATAAACCAAAAGTTTTTTTTCGTTATTGTGCGTATCCCTTGTTGGGGATGAAATGCCATGAGCATCGAATCTCCGGCATGAAATAATAATGCCTTCGTCGTGTCATGTCGTGTATTCACGAATAGAACACCGGTAAACGTGGTTGTTCCCTGGAAAGGCAATTCCCGCATAATCTTACGTGAGCGTCCTAATATTTCATTCAATAAATCATGAAGCTGTTGTTCGGGTATGATAACATCGTCTGAAAGAATCGATATATCATTAAGAATATCCGAAAATTTAAGCATGAACAATCTCGCCGCACGTGGTTCTCGATCCGAGCTGTCACCGATAGCGAAGAAACCCCTAGTGGGATCAACGAGAATTGAATCTCCTATCATTGGGGAGTCGCATGCAACATTGCCTGCCCTTAATCTTGCCCCTAAATGCCCAGGATATCTAAGGGCACTACTGCCGCGATCATACATTTCCAACGTATTGGAACTATCCCATACCATCCTAAAAAGCCCGCTCTTGATCAGTATTGGTAAAATCCAGATTTTGTTTTCCTACCCAATCGATTTTCCTTTATCATTCGTTCAAAAAGCGGCGATGGTTTGTAGCGTTCCTCACCCGTCATTTCATACAAGGCCTTGAGTGCATTGTTCACGATATCCACTCCGGCCATATCCATAATCTCAAAAGGCCCCATGGGGTGGTTGGCTCCCAATTTCATGCCACTATCGATGTCTTTCGGTGTGGCGTATCCCTTATAAACTTGTTCGGCTGCCTCATTGTAGAGCAGGCACATGAAACGGTTCACAATGAACCCCGGCACATCCTTGGCCAGGATGGCCGTCTTACCGATGGTCGTGCAAAATTCCATGGCCAATTGCACAGTAGTCTCACTGGTCTTGTCGCCCTGGATGACTTCCACTAGACGCATCAGTGGAACAGGACTGAAGAAATGCGTCCCGACCACGCGTTCAGGATTCTTCGTAACCGATGCGATCTTGGAGATACTCAAGGTCGAGGTGTTCGATGACAAGACTACATCCTTGGCGCAGAGGCGGTCCAGTTCAGCAAAGATGCCTTGCTTGATCGACATGTCCTCGAATACAGCCTCAATTACCAAATCCGCATCGTAAACCGATTCTTCTAAATTAGTAGCCCCCTTCAGACGGCTTAAAATAAGTTCATGCTCTTGTTGGCTTATTTTGCCTTTTTCCAACTTCTTGCTCAAAAACGTTTTGATGGTTTCTAATCCACGCTGAACAAATCGTTCCTCAACATCCCTAATTATGGTTTTGATGCCGCTCTCCACGGCCACCTGAGCAATACCGGCCCCCATGGTTCCTGCACCGATGACACAAAGTTTTTTAATCATAATTTTACCCTCGCCTTATCTTCTTGAATCTCTCAGAATCAGATCAGCACATTTCATGGCACTTCGTGCGGCGCTGTTAATTGCAAGACCTCGACCAAGATAGGTATCTCCTGCAAAATAAAGATTGGGGATACCCGGCGCCTTCAAGGCTGGCTTGAAATTCCCAACAAGTCCAGGCTGACGGGCAAGACCATCGCAACCATCTACGTAATAAGGCAATTTCCATTCAACTTTCTTTTCGATACCAGGGAACATGTCTTTCAGGTCTTCCCAAAGGAGATTCAAAAGCTTAATGCGCTTGAATTTATCAGATGCCTCGGCATGCTCGCAGACGAGGTCGGTATGAAGCAACTGTTTGCCGGGAGGAGCAATTCGATTGGAATAGTTTGAGGCAGGAAACCCCTGGAATGGGAAGCCTGCGTTCTTTGTCTTGAGAGCCGAAAGGAAGCATCGCTTATCAGGATCAATCACAGGCTCTGACAAACCGATCATGAAGCCAATTAATCCTGTTACTTCATGCTCAATATCCGTTATACGCTTCAGCCACCAATGAGGGAGCGGGCTAGTTTCAGGGTTAAAATCGATGATATCGGCTAGTTTGTAGATCGGGAGAGCACAGACAACCCGATCAGCGTAAATAATCTCCGTTTCATGGATTTTATATTCTTCTTGATAAGGATGTTTCTTGGATGGAATTCTGACGCCTATCGCTCTCTTTTCTTCGAAGATTACTTCTTGAACGTCGCAATCAAGCTTGATCTCGCCTCCATTATCCCAAATTACTTCGACAAGACCCCGAGTAACCCCTTCCATGCCATCAATGGGATAGCTGGCTTGCAAAGCCTGTCTGGTCTTATTCAGATTATCCCGGGCTATGAAGAGAACTTCGCCTGCAGCCATGTCGATTGCATGAGGGATAGTGGTCATGATCATGCCAAGATCTGTAAAAAGTTCTCGGACAGCAGGTTGCGGGACATTTTCAATCAGCCATTCCTCCAGTGAGCAATTGTCCCAGGTTTCGATCTCGGCATCGGTCATCTTTGCAATATTTTCGAGCATTTTAGCGAAGGCTTTTTTATCCTCTTTTGTCATGGGAACAAGTTCTGCTATGCTGATGAACTTCTCCCCATTCCAAATATCAACCGTCTCACTGAAACGCGCCCATTCAATGCTTTTGTCGACACGTTCATTCAATTCCGTGCAGCTCCCCTTATCTCCAAGTTCTACCATGTGCAGGCCGATATCTATGCGCCATCCTTCTCCAGGATAGCCTTCATAACTCATCATCCTGCCACCGACCTTGGGGAAACGGTCAATGAGCAGAACCTTCTTCCTGGCCTCTTTGGACAAGATTGCAGCCACCCCCAGGCCCGCAATCCCAGCACCAATAATGATAGTATCATACTGCTTTGGTTCTTCTGGCATGACGACCTCCTCTTACTCGATAATGTCAAAATGCAAGATATCTTGGATGTTGCCTTGCATATCTTTCTTATCTTTGAATACAGCCCGCACCTTCATTCCTACCTTAATCTTGCTCAGATCAGTTTCATTGATGATGTGTGAAAAGATGCTGTCGGCACCGTCGAGCCGGATATAACCGTAGGTATAGGGAATGGGGCGCTGAAACCCGCTATTAGGGTCGATGAATGGATAATTCACAATCGAAAAGGCCGTAATGACACCCGTATCCGAAAGTGGAACCAGTTCCGTGAGTTCCCTGAAGCAGGGACCGCACACTCGACGGGGTGGAACATATACCTTGCCGCAGCCGTTGCAGCGGATTCCGATGAACCGTCCGTTTTGTTTTATTTCCTGAAAAAATATGCTCCCATACAGGCCGATCGACCATTCATAGGGCATCGAATGGGTGAAGGTTATCTGTAATTTTTCGCCGGGTTTTGTATGTGTATATGCCATGTTTTGTCCCTCTCGTTACGGCCTCTCAGAACTCAATATGACGACATCCGACCAGAAACATCCGCCAAACCCCGTAGCAATGGCATTAGTCACATCCGGGACCTGCCTCTTATTGCCCTTACCCATGACCTGAATGGCAGCCTCCGCGACCCTAAGCAGTGCCGTAGCGCCAATGCAATTAGTCGAGATAACGCCGCCTGACGGGTTGATCGGTAGCTTTCCCCCCATGTGTGTATGTCTCTCTCCAACAAATCTTGGAGCTTCTCCTGCCCCACAGAACCCGATGTCTTCGATCCACTTGAGCCCGGCCCAGGTGTAAGGAAGGTAGAGTTCGGCCATGTCGATTTCTTCGGCGGGCTTGGTGATTCCTGCCTGGGCATATGCTTCCTTGGAGGCGCGCTGCAATGAGACCAAACCTTGATTGTAATTCGTGGAGTCGCCAAACCAAGTATAGGTATGCCGTACCGAGGCGGCCTTGAACCAGGCAGGTTTCTTGGATAGTTTCTGGGCGATACCGTCCGCAGCCATAACAACAGCACAAGCGCCGTCGCTTCGCGGACAGATATCGCCCAGTTTGATGGGATAAGCCAGCATGGGCGATTCCATGATGGCTTGGACGGTAAGCGGCCGCTGCAGGTGTGCATACGGGTTGTTCATGGCATGCCCCCGGTCCCGCTCCCCGATCAGGGCGGCATCTTCCTGCCGGGCACCGTACTTTTCCATGTAGGCCGTGGCCTCGGTGGCTAGGCTGGGAATGGCGCCGGAATAGGAAAACCGGTCCCATATCGGATCCGAACAAGTAATGATGGCCCCTGTCGTATCGGATTCGGAATTCTTCTCGAATCCGATCGCCAGAACCCGGTCGAAGAGCCCGGACGCCACATGGTAATAGGCTGCAATCCCTACTGTGGCTCCTGTAGTACCTCCGGTCGAGACTTTCATGATCGGTTTCATGAAGGCCCCGGAACCTTCAACGCTGTAGGTATCCACGTAATTGATGGATTCGAAATGATCCATGTTCCCGATCACGATGGCGTCGATATCTTTGATACTCACTTCTGCATCGGCCAGAGCTCGCGTCACAGCCTCGTTGATCATCTCCCGCGCCGTTACGTCGGGCCGGTGGCTTTTATGATAGGTTTGACCCGTACCCACAATTGCTACTCTTCTCCCCATGAATTACCTCACTTGTTTGCGCCCAAAATCCATACGCAGTGGCTCTGCCCGCATGGCCCGTTGAATCCGTGCGCCAGAGCCGTATTGACGTTTTCCACCTGCCTTGCCCCTGCCTGGCCGCGAACCTGTAGAGATGCCTCGACGAGCCGGGCAAGGCCCGCGACCAGGATGGGGTTAGCAGATAAGGCGCCTCCGGATGGGTTAACCGGAAGCTTGCCGCCCATGACGGTTATGCCTTTGTCTATCTGCTGTGCGCCTTTTCCTGGGGCGCAGAACCCCAGCCCTTCAAGCCACAACGGCTCCATGTAGCTAAAAGGTTCAAGAACTTCGGCCACGTCGATTTCCTTGGACGGATTCTTTATTCCGGCCATGGCATAAGCCCGGCGAGCAGCATCACGCAAGGCGATCGGATTGGCCAGATCGCGGTCGCCGAGGAAATAATCCTCGCAACAATGAGCAGCAGCTTTAATCCAGACGGGTTTGGAGCTGCATCTGGCCGCGACCTCCTCGTTGGCGATGATGACCGCTGCAGCCCCATCGCTGATGGGACAGCAATCCAGAAGTTTGAGCGGCTCGGAAATCTTCCTGGACCGCATGACATCGTCCACCGTGATGTCCATGGGCAGCTGGGCGTAGGGGTTATTTCTGGCGTTACCGTGATTTTTAACCGATACCTGGGCCATACCTTCTTCACTCAGGCCGTACCGGGACATGTAGACATTGGCTTGCAAGGCTGCCGAGGTGATTGCGTCGATCCCGAGCAGCCGGTGGAACAAGGGATCGAACATGCCGTTCAAGGTGACGGGGACGTTGCCTTCGCTTCCTTTGTAATGGGCCACGACCAGGGTTGCCTTATAGCCGGAAAGGACCCTCATCAGGCCGTAGAAAGCACCGAAGGTTCCGTCGCCCGAAACCGTGGAAATGTTCTTGTCCTCGCCGCCGGCGGCATCGCCGACCGCCATGCCGGAAATGGTCCTGCCGTCGAAGAAATCATTGGATACAGTGACCACGCTGTCGATCTCTCCGATGGTAAGCCCGGCATCATCCAGTGCCGCCCTGGTCACATCGAAAACCATGTCAGCGAAGATTTGATCCTTTTTTTTTCGTTCATATTTGGTCTGGGCTACGCCCACAATCGCTGTCTTGTCCATGTTCACACCTCGTACCAACTCAGATGAGCTCGAAGGAATCGATATCCAGGATATGGGCCGTACGATCTTCCTTGAATCTTGCCTTGACCCTGCAGCCATTCTTTATTTTATCCAGATCTTCCTTGATCAGGTGCAGGAATCCCACATCGGCCCCGTCAAGCTTGATGAGTGCGTAGGCGAATGGAGTTTGAGCGGGCTGCACCGGATGGGCGTAATGGACGATGGTGTACGCCTCGACCACGCCCTCATCGGCAAGGTCCACCCATTCTCCGATATCTACGAAGCAGTGTCCGCAATTCTTCCGAGGCGGAACGTAGACTTTCCCGCATGTTGAGCACCGTGTGCCGAGAATCCGTTGGTTCTTGAGTGCAAAGAAGAATATACTTGCTGTCTCACCTGCCCACCAGGCATAGGGAACGGAAATCTGGCCTTTCAGCGTCAGCGGCTCGACCTCTTTCAACCAGTCGGTCATATTCAATCTCCCACCTTCACCATGATGGCTTCACCTTGAGATAATCCGCCACATATCGAGGCCACACCAATGCCGCCACCACGACGTTGCAACTCGTACATCAGCGCCATGGTGATACGAGCTCCGCTCGCACCTACGGGATGTCCGATGGCAATTGCCCCGCCATTGACATTCGTTTTATCCTGAAGGGTCTGCCATTTCTTATCATTATCCTTTGCCAGCATCTTCAGGGATACGAGCGTCACCGCTGCAAAAGCCTCATTAATTTCGATGAGATCGATATCATCGAGCTTACGACCGGTTTTGGACAGCATCTTGTCGATGGCCTTGGCCGGGATGCAGGCCATATATTTGGGTTTGCCCGCAGCGCTTTCACATGCAAGGATTTCACCGAGGGGCTTGAGCCCTAGTTCATCAGATTTCTTTCTGGACATGATTACCATCGCCGAAGCGCCGGAATTGAGCCCAGGGGCGTTCCCTGCTGTTATGGTCGGACTTCCATAGACTGTTTTGAGGCTGGCTATCTTATCTAGGTTGATATTTTCCCGCGGCGATTCATCCCTTTCCAAAATGATGGGGTCTTTCTTACCCTGGGGGATCTCGACCCGTGTGAGTTCTTCGCCAATCTTGATCTTTCCTGTTTTGAAGGCCTGGAAGTACTTCTGATGGCTCAATACGGCCCATTCATCTTGTTTTTCACGGGTAACCCCATATTCCAGTGAAACGTGCCCAGCATCAGTCGCCACCGGGGCAAACCCCTTTCTTCCATAACCGAGCTCGAACAGAACATCCTCCATCTCAACCGGCCCCAGGCGGTTGCCCCAACGGACTTTGGATGCACTTGCAATCAAGGGGACATTGCCCATGTTTTCGGCACCGCAGGCAATAACAATCTCAGCATCCCTTGATTTAATAGCGCGGTACCCCAGCCTGAGTGCCGTCATTGATGAACAGCAGGCACGGTCGAGGGTCAGAGAAATATTATCTTCGGGAAAACCGGCCAGCAGCGTTATCTGCCGTGCCGGCACGTTAGTGTAAATGGCATATTCCGCCGGTATGCACGTACCATAATATACCTCATCTACCTTGCCTGGATCCAAATCTACCCGGTTGACCGCCTCTTTAATCGCAATCACGCCCAAATCCATACTCAGGATAGACTTAAGTACTCCATCAAATTTTCCAAAGGGCGTCCTCACCGCAGATACAATAACAACATCATCTTTCATCACATGACCTCATTCATCAAATTTTGTTAGCCATTCTTACATATGCAACTAATATGCCAATAATTCATTTTACTAATTTGGTCCTTTTTTTGATGAGTTATTTACCACCAAAGGGTTGGCTAACATTCTTTGACTATTGACACATGTCAATATGTTAACAAATGTTTACATTGATGATTGCTTCAGATATGATTGAGGACGAGAGAGAAAAATTAAGAAGGCATACCGATGACTATTCCAGAAAAAACCATACCATTCCCTACCGAGGTTGAAAAATCTATTCTTTTTACATTCACCTCTTTCCCGGAATTCATTTGCGTGGATTGGTTTCCAGATGTTCCGCCCTCAAAATTGTTTTCTATGCTTCAATGGCTCGAACGAAATAATTGGATTGAGCGATATCAAGAAGGTCCAGGGTATTATGCCTGGACCTCTCATTTTCCAAGAACTGATATTATCAGCCAAATAAATGTTGATGAATTATCTAATTATTATCGGAAATCTATCACCATCCTACTTAACAAGCTCATCCTTGATGATAAAAATACCTTAATGATTGCACGTCAATGTTTACTTGCTGGCTTGCAGGAAGAGGATCTCGATATTATCGTCAAAGCTGCTCATATAGAACAGAAACGACATAGGATTGCTTCTGCTTTTTCGTTTTACGATTCCATCCTGGAATTCATGGAGAAAATCGTAACTTGTCAACATGGGTTTTCTGAATCAACATGGCGTCATATTATGAGTGCGATTGAACGGCGGGTTTCACTCTCCCTTTTCCATCCAAACTTAAAAAAGATCAATCGCATCCTTTTCCTCGCGCTGGAACAGGCTCGAATTTTATTAGACTTCAGATCGCAGGCCTCCCTAGAGCTGCTGATCGGCCAAAACTACTGGATGTATTTTCAATATGAACAGGCGGCACGGCATTTCAATCAGGGCTGGGAAACCATCCAGAAGATTGAAGACGAGGAGTTGTACAAACGCGGCCTCAAGGTCCAGGGATTGGCGTACATCATCAAAGGACAATTCTTCAAGGCCATCGATGCGTACGAACAGTCCCTTGGCGAGCTGGAATCTGCCAACGATAGCGACTTTTTCCAGCTGGTCGCCTTGAACCTGGCCCTGTGCTACACCCAGGTCGGCATGCCGCAGAGGGGCCTGGGAATTTCGGAAGCCATCCAAAACCATTGCCTCAAGGCAGCCAACCTGCCACTGCTGTCGTATGCCCTAGTGACCGCTGGCATCATCCTGCTGGAGATTAAGCAGCTGCGCAACAGCCGTTCCTTTTTCGAACGGGCCCTGGAGCTGTCCCGGAAGGAAAACATCCCCATGGTGGAAGTCCTGGCGGGAATCGGCCTGGCAAGCATCGAATGCCAGGAGGAGAATTTCGATCTGGCCGCCGAACATTACATGTCGCTCTGGAAGATCCAGAAATCGAGCTGGTACCACATCCTGAACTTCTATCCCCTGCTGGACACCGGCTACATCCTGTATTCTAAAGGCGCATCGCCCATCGACTTCAAACCGGTCTTCGATTTTATGAACCAGGTCAACAAGGAACACGTCAACCCCCTGGTCTACGGCATGATACGCAGGCTGCAGCTCGGCCTGCCCGAGAGCAAGATCCCGATCGCCGAAAGGATAGGCATCCTGGACGATCTAGAAAAGGCCGTGGACCAGATGGGCGCCACCTTCGAGCTGGCCAAGATCCGGATCGAGCTTGCCAGGCTCTACAATCAGACCAGCAACTGGCAGAAGGCCGAAAACTACGCCCGCAAGGCCTTCGAGTTCTTCAACCCCATCGCCAAAGACTGCTTCCCGCCCGATCTGAAACACCTGGTTCCGCAGGATGCGCTGACCAACGACCGGCTGTTCGACATGGTCGTGGAAATGGGGGAAGCCCTGACCAACCAGGAGAACATCGAGAAACTCCTGACCAATATCATCACATCCATATCGCGGCTAACGGGATCCGAACGGGCGGCCCTCTTCATCAGGGAAGACGAGCACGGTGAGCTCAAACTGGCCGCTTCGAGAAATCTGCTCAAGGAAGAGGTGCAGGGAGAGATATTCAAGAGCGCCATGCGCGATATCCAAACCGTGCTCAATTCGCACGACGGCAAAATAGTGCTGTGCGAGGCCGGCGGCTGGGACGCCTCTGACTCGCGCAGCGTCATCATCACGCCGCTCAACCTTGGGGGAAAGATCATCGGCGTGCTCTATCAGGACAGCCGGTTCTTCTCCATCAACGTGAGCCCTGACATCTTCAAGCTGCTCTCGGCCTTCGCGTCGCAGATTGCCGTATCCATCGACCGCGCCCAGGCCTATGACGAGATCGCCCGGCTAAACAAGCGGTTGATCCAGGAAAACCTCTACTACCTGGAAGAGAAGGAAGAGTTCCGGCCCTTTGGCGAAATCATCGGCATGTGTACTGCCATCATGGATGTCCAGCGGCTGATTCAAAAGGTTGCCCCTACCCAGTCGAGCGTTCTGATCAACGGCGAGACCGGCGTCGGCAAGGAGCTCATTGCACGCGCCATCCACCGTGAAAGCCCCAGGAAAGCCGGCCCTTTCATCCGGGTCAACTGCGCCGCGCTGCCGGATTCTCTAATCGACAGCGAGCTCTTCGGCCATGAAAAAGGGGCATTCACCGGGGCCTACAAGACCAAGGCCGGTAGGTTCGAATTGGCCCACCACGGGACAATTTTTCTGGACGAGGTTTCAGAACTCCCCCTGTCCACCCAGGGCCGGCTGTTGCGCATTCTCCAGGACAAGGAGTTCCAGCGGGTGGGCGGGATCAGGATCCTGCACTCGGACTTCAGGCTGATCGCGGCGACCAATAAGAATCTAGAAGCAGCGGTCGCGGCAGGAGACTTCAGGGCCGATCTCTTTTATCGGTTGAACATCTTCCCGATCCATGTCCCGCCTCTCAGAGAGCGGAAGGAAGATATCCCGCATCTGGCCTCCCATTTTCTCAAGCTGTTCTGCTCCCACAGCAACAAACCATACCAAGGCATACCCGAATCCGAGATGGAAAAATTAATGGCATACGCATGGCCGGGCAATATCCGCGAGCTGTCCAACATGATCGAACGCGCAGTCATCCTGGGCGGTCCGAAAATCACCTTCCTCGAATTGGGCACCCTGAAGACAAGGGCATCATTTTCCGAATCCAGTTTAAAGCTCAAGGATATGGAACGGCGGCGTATTCTGGAAGCGCTCGAAAGAACCAATGGAAAAGTCGGCGGAAATGATGGCGCCGCCGCCCTTCTAGGTCTGAACAGGACCACCCTCATCCATCGCATGAAAAAGATAGGCATTAAGATTGAGCGCCATCAGAAAGTTTCCGATTCTGATTAACTTCCTCATTGATTGAGCGATCTAATTAATTCGAGTATGTTAGAATAATTTGACAAAATAGCGATCCCCAACTTGACTAACACGGGATTGCGTGAAGGCGAACTTCATGATCTGAAATGGTCCCAGATATATCTCGACCGGCGCACCCCGACCATGTATGAGCAAAAGAACATGTGTGTAGATGCATTGCCGTTACACAAGACCGCCATGGGTATCTTGAGAGAAAAGAACACCATCTCGGTTGGCCCCAACGATTATGTCTTTCCAAACAAGATGAATAGCCGGCTGGGAACCCGCAACCTGTTGTGGGCCTTCTACCTGGCCTTGGAAAGGGCTGGCATCGAAAATTTCCGCTTCCACGATATCCGGCACACCTTCGCAACACGCCTTGTCCAGCAAGGTGTCGGTATCTATGAGGTCCAGAAGCTTGGCCGCTGGAAGAGCACATCCATGGTTATGCGGTATGCGCACCATTATCCGGAGAGTCTGCTCTCATCGATTGAGGTCATGGACAGGATCCAGGATAAGCCGGTTATCACAAATTTATCACAATCACAAAATCAAAGGGGCTACAAGTCGCATTTACGACTTGTAACCCCCTGATTTAACTGGTGGGCCATCTAGGGCTCGAACCTAGGACCTACGGATTAAGAGTCCGTTCAAAGAAGATAATCATAAAAAAGTATACCCGCAATTATTGGCCTGTTTTCCCGTAATCAATTGTAATAATACCCAAAATGGCACTTCCTTCTATTGCTAGCTGTTCTATCTACTCCCCTGCTTTCCTATCGTTTCTGTCACGATTTTGTCACAGTAGAATCAATCCGAAGCACACACCTTTTTCATCTGAAGGAAGGGATTTGAACCCTCCATCAATTAGGCCAGGCCATAATTAATAGGCAGGCTACACATGTTTTACACACAATAAATTTACGCTAATTTTCTCGTGACCATGGTCGGTGATCCATCTATATGATGAGCAGCCGCCGAGTATCATCAGCCTGTACTGGCCATGGCCGGAGCCACGGTGTAGAAAAAAAATGATAATGCTGTGAGCGTGCCGTAGCGGAATATTTAGATGTTTATGCGGGAAGCGGGTACTTTCACGGGAGAAATATATTTTAGGGCTTGACAATTTATTGCCTCTTTGGTATGTGTCCTTAGGACACATACCAAAGAGGCTTATATCTAGAACCATTCATTTGAGCTTCAAATTAATTTATTTAGCCTAAATACTATAGGATGTTATAAAATCTTGACATATCGCCATGTCTAATATATGTGTCCTAAGGACACATATATTAGACATGCTAATTTGCAGCAATAACTCGAATTCATTACTATTTAGAGAATAGAGGCTTGCGTATGGATCTTTATAAAGCGGTTACCTTAAGCGTAGGAGATTTAGATCAACCTGTTATATCGCATTATGAACTTGGAGTACTCTTATCCAGGTTATATATATCAAAAAAATTTCAAGGAGAACCTCTTGAAAGAATCTCCAAAAATTTCCCGTCTCAGCCTGACCTTAAACGAGTGGAAGGAAGGCTTGTAAATATTGGCGTCATAAAACCTGAAGGTACATGGTGGGCTATCCTTGGAAAAAAAAATTATGGCCCGGCAGAAGTCCTGTGTTCATTGGACCCTTTTGCATATGTATCCCATCTCAGTGCCATGTCATTCCATGGTCTGACAGACAGACTCCCAAACACATTAACCGCTTCTACTCCAGATTATAAGAACTGGAAAATATTTGCCAAACAGCGAATGGAAAAAGATTTTGAGGGCAGGCTTGAAGAATATTTTTCGAGTGAACTCCCAAGGCTTACTAAACCACTTTTCAAAAAAATCGGTAAAGAACGCGTGGACATGTTTTCAAGCGTTCATGTTGGCCCAGGAGGGTTTAAACGTATTAGTGATTCAGTCCTTCGGGTGGCTACAATTGGCAGAGTTTTCTTAGATATGGTAAGAGAACCTATCCGGTGCGGTGGCATGCGTCATGTAGTTGATGTCTATAGAGACTATGGTCTACAGTATAAGAATCTGATAATAGACGAACTCGACCAGCACGGAAACAAAATAGAAAAGGTCAGGGTAGGCTATTTATTGGAAGAAGTCTGTAAAATCAAAGATGCTAGAATCGAAAAATGGCTAAGTTGCGTTGAAAGAGGTGGCTCAAGAAAACTAGATCCAAATGGTGAATATGAGCCTATTTTCTCTGAACGCTGGAGCCTTTCGATAAATGTGCCCGTGTAATGAACCAAACGACTATCGTCTCATGGATTGAACAGAGCGGTTCTCCAGATCAAAAAGAACTGCGACAAGCCATTCATATGGTTCTCATGGCAATCTCTAAGTCGCCTTTCCTCCAAGCTAATATGATCATGAAAGGCGGCGTCCTTCTTGCTATAAGGTTTAAAAGCACGAGGCATACAAAAGATATCGATTTTTCTTCGCCGGAGTTATTCTCTGATTTTGATGAAAATAAACTTTTGACGGAATTAGAGATAGGGTTAATATTAGCCGGAGAAATACTCGATTATGCCCTTGATTGTAAAATTCAGTCGTATAAGTTATCGCCAGCAAAAGAGGACGCTACCTTTCAAACCCTGAGCATAAATATCGGTTATGCCCGCAAAGGAACCGCAAAACATAAGAAATTGATGCTCAAAAAAAGTCCATCTATCCTGTCAATAGATTTTAGCTTCAATGAGCACAATCTGGCTGTGGATATTCTGGATCTTGACGGAGGAGCAAAGATAAAGGCCTATAGCTTAATTGACCTTACAGGGGAAAAATATCGCGCAATAATACAACAGAAATACCGAAACAGAACACGTAGACAAGATGCCTACGATATATATGTTCTTCTCAAGAACGGCTATCTTGATGATCAGAATCTGAAAACGCAAATATTGATGTCATTAAAGACAAAGGCGGCATCTCGGGATCTTAATATAGACAAGCATACGTTAAGAGATCCTGACATTGTCAAGCGCTCAAGAAAAGAGTATGAAGATTTGGCTCTTGAAATTGTTGAAGAACTTCCTCCTTTTGATAAAGTTTATGGAATGGTTGCAGATTTCTACGAATCTTTACCTTGGTAATACCAGATTGGTCAATCAATCTCCCGGCCTTTACCCTTTGTGATGCCCTTTTCCAGGGACTTCGCGAGGTCTTGGTGTAGAGGAGCCTTGCCCATCTTCATCCCATCGAAGCGCACCGGATCGAGCTGCTTTTCGAAGGCATCGAATTCTTTCCGGTAGGGGATATAGCACTCCCCATCACGGGTGAGGATACGACCGTATTCCCGGCCGTCGAACATGACGCGGCCTCGATAAAGGCCTTCGACTGCCTTGCCCTCAGCCTTGTAGAACTCGACCAGCTTGCCTTTCTGCTCCTGGGCCTTGATGAATTCTTCCTGGGCCTTGACATGGAGCTTCTCGTCAACGCGGCGGTAGCGCTCCAGGTACTTGTCATGGAGCTCTTGCTCTTTATTCACAAGCCGGTCATCAGCCGGGCTCTTCATGGCCTCGTGAGTCCTGGCTTGCATAGGAGCCAGAACAAGCCGGTCATCCGCTTCAATACCCCTGGGCTCGGCATATTCCACGGCCAGGGCCTTGGGCCGCTGGCGGCCCATGACCTGCTTCAGTTCCTCGAATTCTTTGAAGTCATCCTTGCCGTAATACATGGTCGTATTCTCCCGATGCCTGCTCATGGCAACATAGGCCGTATGCTTGTCAAAATGCCTTGAGCCCAGCACATAGGTCAGATCAATGGTCGAACCCTGGGTCTTGTGCACCGTGGCGGCATACCCATGATCGAAGTCTTTGTACATGGTGGCATCGATGGCAACCCGGTCGCCCTTGTCGAGCTTAACCATGAGAACGCCCCGCCTGACCTGCTCCACGGTGCCAAGAGACCCATTCCTTACCCCCATGGAATGCTCGTTGCGCAGAAAGATGATCCGGTCTCCGGAACTGAAGTCACGTTCCCCTCGTTCAGTCATGAAGGTATGCTCGGGTCCCTTGAGCTGACCCTGGGTTTTGCGATGTTCTCTGGCCCCCTTGTTCAGATCGGCAACATCCCGGTTGGTGTAGGCCATCATGAGGCTGGTGCCATGAGCATGTTCCCTTTGATCATGTGCCCAGTCACTGAGCATCTGGTCTTTAGCTTCTTGGCGTGAACTGCATTCCTTGATATGACCATGGTCATTATACATGTCCAGAGCCTTCTCGGCTTGCTCCTGTTTACCGGAGAATTCTATCGTGGCATTTTTCTGCCAATCAATCTGCTGTCTCCTAATTTCAGCAAGTTCAACATAGCCGGTCTTCTGAATGATACCTCGGAACGATCCGCCTGCTTCTATGGATTGCAGCTGTTCGTTATCGCCCACCATGATCACCTTGGCGCCTGCCTCATGGGCATGCTCAAGTATTTGGTGCATCTGCCGGGTTCCAACCATACCAGCCTCATCGATTACCAAGACCTCTTTTTGACGGAGCATCTCCCGGCCATTATCCCAATCATCGATCTGTTTATAAATGGTGGTGCTGGAAATGCCACTCTCGTTTTGCAGGCCTTCGGCCGCTATACCGGAGAGAGCTAGACCTCTGATTTTATAACCCTGGGCTTCGTAGGCCTCACGTACCGCCCCCAGTGTATAGCTCTTACCAGTCCCTGCCCTTCCGATCATAACTGCGATGTCACCCTGCTCAAGCAATCCCCGGAAGGCCTTGTCCTGTTCCGCACTCATGGTGTAATTGGTGGCGGTCTGATCCATGATGGATTTTTCTACTTCATGCTCATGGGAGGCCTTCATCTTTTGGGCGGCTATGAGCATAGCCTTTTCGTCAGTCAGCATGGTCCTGGTTGTGTAGAGGTCAGCGCCGGTTTCGTTCTTTCCGATCTTCACCAGTTCCTGACTCTGCTCAAGGGCATGCAAAACACGATTGAACTGTTCCTTGTCCGCGCTGTGCCGGAAAGCAAAGTCCAAAATGTCTTCACGCTTGAAGACCGCATCGTAATGGCCAAGATGCTTGAGTGCTTTTTCAGGATCGCCGATGATCCGGTCTCCATTTTCACGGCATATCCGTTGGTACTCATCCAACCGTTCCAGTCCACGGGTATTCTGCAGGTGCAGATAACCTTTGGGCAGGTATTTTGCCGCTATCCCAATCTTGCCTTGGGGTTCGAGGTCGATGCCTCTATCCGCATAACTTCTATGGTCTACCTGAATGTCATGACCGGCCTCCAGCAATCTCCGGTTCTGCACGATGGCCCACTGTTCTCTCCAGGTAAAGATATTGGCCTTGTCATTCCAGGACCGTTCTTTTTTCCCGAAGGCGTCCTCCGTGATCTCACGTAAGGTAAGCATGATATGTGCATGGGGGTTAACATCACTTTTATGGATACAGATATCCGCCACCATGCCCTTGTCCACGAACTGGGTCTGTGCATATTCCCGTAATAGCTCGATGTGTTCCTTGAGATTCATTTCCTTGGGAAGGGCAACCTCAACCTCCCTGGCAAGCCGTGAGTCGATTCTCTTCTCCGATTTCTCCACTTCGTTCCAGAGCAGCTCGCGGTCTTTCCACCTTTGAGGAGCGTTTTCTGGAAGTATAATCTCTGCATGGGCAAGGTCCTTTTTCCTGGTATAGTCAAAGATCATGCCCTGCCTTTCATCATAGAGCTTTTCCCTTGACCGATATGCCGCAGCAGATACGGCACTCCGGCCGGTCGATCGTGAGATATGCTTTATGCTTAAGTGGTAATTCGCCATCCTACCATATCACCCTGAAGCCTTCCGTTTTCGCGCCGTCGGTACGACGTGGAAGCGCGCCTTCGCTAAGCTCAGTTTTATGGGGTCTGTTATCACACTCATTTAATTTTTTAAGTCTCCCCGGTTTATGAAACGATAATGCCACTGAAAAGATGAAGCCAACCTTGATTAGCCCTTGACATCCCCACATAGCACTCGTTAATGTAACTCATACACTATGTACTACTATTGAGGGGGTTAAAATGCAACAGAAAATATCTGATCCGCTCGACAAACTCATGGAAAAGAAGCAGAAGCTTGAGCAGCAGATTGCCAACGCCAAAGCCCGCATGAAAAAGAAAGAACGGGCGTCTGACACCCGTAAGAAGATCCTGGTCGGTGCGTATTTCCTTGAGGTGAAATACAAGGACAAGGAAGATGATCTTATCAAGCTCTTGGACGGCTTCCTGGTCCGCGATATTGACCGCGCCCTTTTCGGACTGGCTCCGAAGGGTGAGGCGTCATGAGTGGTCAGGATGTTGAGGCGAGCATAGAGCAGCAATCATCATCCACCCCGGTCAATGAAGTTCAGGAGATCCGGTATATCGCGGACCGGCTTGATGCCATCTTCGCGCAGCAGAAACAGAAGATCGACGATCTGGATGTGCTGATTGTCGGATATGACCGCGAGCAGAAAAAGAGCCAGCAAGCCTTTGTTGACTCGCTTAAAAAAATGCTGGCCGAACAGAAGAAGATTGCAGAGGAAATCAAAGCCCTTTTCCAAGACGCCCGGAACGATACCCATGAATTAAGGCGGATTGCTGAAGTGCATCAGCAGAAGCTCTCATCATATTACGATTATCTGTTCCTGAAGATCTTCGGCATAGCCGCCATGGGAGGCATGTTTGCTCTGGTAATCATGCAGATTGTCTATGGGTATCTGATACCGCTCATCCATAGATGGTTTTGAAACGTGCTCTCTTGGAAATGGATACCGGTTTATTAACGATCTGTTCATATGCTTGTTCATGTTGCAAGGAGGCATCATGAAGGATTCCTCATATGCGGAGTTGCTGGAATTTTTCAGGAAATCACGGGTTGATGGTTTTGCCGGAGTAAAGAAAGGAAACAAGCCCAAGCATTCCAGACCCCTGGGATCAGACTTCACCATCGGTCAGATCATCGTCGGATCAATCGTTTTTGGCTTGATCGGACTGGCGGCCGGAACGGCATTCTATTCGTTCTTTCCCCAATACCCGGCCGTATACTCGCATTACAAGAATCCGTCGGCTTTCACCAAAGCCGGTGATATCGGGGTCATCACCTTTTTTGTCACCTTGCTCTGGCCGCTCGTGCCCTTTGGGATCAGTCTCTTTTCAAGCAGACTGAGTCCCTGGAAGCTGTTTATTCCATTCTCATCGTTTTTTGCGCTGTATGCCATGTTCGGTGCCTTTCCGGTAGTATCATGGATCAAGTCCTTGAAGCGCTGGGAGTTCGGTTTCATGGGGACCATCGGGTTGTGGGTCGTGATATCCATTTCCCTGTTTATCATTGTAATGATCATCGCCGGGGTGTTTGAGTTTATGGGTGCTAAGAAGAGCCGCCTTTCTGGTGGACAGTTAATCCGCAATATGAAACGTCCCATTGGTAAGTTCGGTCTTTGGGTAGGATCATCGACCGGCGAGCTCTCTGCTTTATCCCATGGTTCGGGAATGGATTCTGGTCAACAGGTTGTGCTCAGTTTGGAGGATGCCTGCCAGAATATTGCCATCATGGGTGGCATCGGTTCAGGTAAGACCACCCGGGCGGTCCAACCTCTGCTCTTGCAGCTTCTGGATCAGGACTGCGGCGGTTTGATCTTTGATATCAAGGGTGATTTCAAGAAGGCGGTTCATACCCTAGCCGGGGTGGTGGACAAACCCGTGATCACCATAGGCCCCTCACAGGTGGGCATGAATCTGCTGCAGGGATTATCACCGGAAGTCGCTTCTTCTTTCCTGAAATCCGCCTTCCTGTTATCCGGAGAGTCCAGGGAGAACCCCTTCTGGATCAATACCGCCACGGAACTATGCCGGAACGCTTTGGGAGTCCTGTCTTTTCTTCCGGGGAACTATAGCCTGGTGGCATTATACCGTTACCTGTTTGAACGAGAGTTCCGAGTATTCACTGACAGTATCATGGATGAATTGAAGAAGGATCTCCATCCGTCTGATGAGAGATTGCTTGAATCGTATCTGTCATATCGCAAGAATATCTTCTCCGGTTTTGATGACAAGGTGGTCTCCGGGGTCAATGCCACGGTGGCCCAGGTCCTATCTCCCTTCAATCAGCCTGAGCTGGTGGATGCCTTCTGTTCTGAAGGTGAAGGCCTAGCCCACATGGAGGATGTTCTCGGCGGCACGATCTTCCTGGTCGATCTCCCGCTCTCCCGCTGGGGCTTAGGCGGCAAGGTAGTATATACCCTCATAAAGTTGCGGTTCTTCAACGTCATGCAGCGCCGCCTCTCTGAGCCCAATTGGAATCAGGACCGGCCGGTCTTCTTTGTCTGTGACGAGTTTCAGGAGATCGTCTCCTGCAGCAGGGACGGGCTTTCGGATCTGAATTTCTGGGACAAGTCGCGGTCATCCAAAACCATCGGCATCATATCCGGGCAATCGGTTTCCAGCTTTTATGCCGCCATCGGACAGCGTGATATGGCCCATGCCCTGCTCCAGAACTTCCGGCAGAAGATCTGCTTCAAGACCGAAGACCAAGCCACCCTCGATCATCTGAATCATCTTCTAGGCAGGGTGGATGTGCCGCAGGAAAGCTTTCAACAGTCCAGAACATCCGGCTCTTCATCTTCAGGGTCCCTCTTTGGCAGTTCCAATAGTAGCACAACATCTGGAGTAACAAAGGCTCTCAAGGAAAAGACCGTCCTCGATCCTCAGGTGATCAGGAACCTTGGGAAAGACCAAGCCATTGCAATCTTATCCCTGAACAGTCAGAGCAGGGATGATGTGATCGATATGCGGCCGGCATATATAAGATAATAAATCCAACCTATTATTCATGATATTATTTGGTTACATGACATTCTGTGGCAACTAGCTATCACAATAAGACACTACATATAGTAGTCGATTGTTTTTTATGCGCTGTATCTAGCGTTCATTGCTTGACATGCGAGGCATTCTATGCTATAAATAGAAATAAAAGGAAAACACAAAGAACACATGAGTTCAATGTTTATGCCCACCATCATAAAACCACTATCGAAATCTGGTTTGATCTCAGCTGAACAAATGAATAATCAGCTAATTAATGCTGTTTTTGGCGTGGCTGGCTTTGTCAAGTTTTCAACAATAAGGAGCGTCTAAATGCATAAAATTATTTTTTATCCAGTCGGAAATGGCGACACTAGTCAAATAATTTTGTCAAATGGCAAACGATTTCTTTTTGATTATAGGCATATAAAGAAAGCTGAAGATGATGAAAGCCCAGAAATAGACCTATGCTCACGCCTTAGAAGCGAATTGGCTGAAGATGATCGAGATTATTTCGATGTGGTCGCCTTTACACACGGCGACAAAGATCATATCGAAAACAGCACTGATTTTTTCGAATTGAGATATGCAACGAAATATCAAGGCAATGGCCGAATTAAGATAAATGAGCTATGGGTTCCCGCTGCAATGATCTTGGAGACAGCTACAAATGATGAGCAGAGTGCCGAGTTTGTAATTTGGAGACAAGAAGCAAGGTATCGTTTAAAAGAAGGCAAAGGGATTCGTGTCTTTTCCAATCCAGATAAGCTTAAAGATTGGTTAACTGAAAATGATCTTACTATAGATTCACGTCGTCACCTTATTACAGATGCTGGCCAAATTGTTCCTGGCTATAATGTTTTTAGCGATGGTGTCGAATTTTTTTGCCACTCTCCCTTTATAAAGCATGTCGATGGGGGGGATGTCCTCCGTAACGAAGCATCTCTTGTTTTTAGCATTAGATTTGAGATTGAATTTAACTCATTTAATTACTTTGCAATTGGAGATACCTCATGGGAGGTTTTAGAAGATATTGTCCATATTTCCAAAGATCATGGAAACGACAGCCGTCTGTCATGGGACTTATTCAATACTCCGCATCATTGCAGCTATTTGGCACTTAGTGATGAAAAAGGTGCTTTAGAAACAATACCCAAACCCTTAGTAAAAGAATTACTAGAAGCTGGAAAAGAGGGAGCCTACATTGTAAGTTCTAGCAACCCCATAGAAGATACTAAGCCCGCATATAATCAACAGCAACCACCTCATATTCAGACAAGAAAAAGCTATGAAAAATACCTTAAAAAACTTGATGGTGCAAAATTTCTTGTCACAATGGAAGAACCCAATCAGGATAAGCCAGAACCACTTATATTCAATATTGGGAAAGATGGAATCACTAGATGGAAAAAATTCGCTCCAGCTGCAAGTATTATAATTTCTAATCCAGCACCGAGGGCCGGATAAGTGGGAATAGTTTATTTCCCCTTTGGGGAACCATATCCTGATCTCTCCCCTGATCATCTTTTGCATAGCATCACGAGAAAAACATTGACTGCCTGTGCGCGTAGTTCTGATTTTGACATATTAGAATTGAGGCATAAAGTTCAAAAAGATGGAACGGTTTCAGATATTATTATTGTTGATTGCATAAATGACCAAATCGGGAGTCGTAATCCAGTAGGTATAAAGATTAGGGAAAGGCTTGCGCTTATCTTTGCCGCAGATCAAGACCCAGAGGTTAGAGCTCTCAGAAAGGATTTCCCAATAGTCCCTCACATAAATCAGGTCTTACCTAATGAGCCTATTTCAATTTGTCTGTATTTTGAGCCATGGAGTGCAGTTGAACGCACATGGACCCCGCAGAAGCATTTACAGCGTATTCTCTGGTGGTTATCTGAAACAGCAAAAGGAAGACTGCATAGAAATGATCAGCCATTAGAAGATATCTATTATAATTTTCCATACGAGATTGTCCTTCCTCCAGACTTCGAAAATAAGATCAAAGACTTTAATCTTGAATTAATACCTTTACCTGGGACACCTAAAATATTCCGTTGTGGATTTATACCGAAAAAATCACCACTGGCTAAAGAGTCGCATAAACTTGATATATTGATGATTAATTGTGCTCCAGTTGTTCATCGGAATATTGAACAATACCCATATACTATGGGAGATCTACATGACCAATTTGTTAGCCGTGACGCGCCTTTTCTAAACGATCTCAGGAAGATACTGCAAGAAAAAGCAAATGGTGGCATCACACATAACCCTCAAAAGCATTGCCTGCTCTTACTAACTATTCCTCTTAAACGTAATAACGATTCAGATCCTGAGAGCATAAAAGTTAAGGCCTTCTTCATTGATGAAGATGTTCCTATTTTAGGGGAAAAATTGGGTGTCCTATCCAAGCATGATGGAAGATATTTCTCGATACCGATTATTGGTGATGTTCCAATACAAACTGGTAGCGATGAATGGCGAAATATAAAGATCTCCCCGATTGAAGTAAAAATTGGAGTCTCTAAAGAATCTGCAAGAATAACATCAGCAATAAATGAACATACAAGCGATTTCAATGGTATCTTAGCTGGAGTTGGGGCGCTTGGAAGCGCCTTGGCTGATATATGGTCTAAGGGATTCTGGGGAGAGTGGACCTTCATTGATAAAGATATAATCAAATCACATAATGTTATTAGACATATCGCCAGAGATCATCAGATTGGTCAATTCAAAGTGGATACCATTAAAGAGTTGGTTGAGATGAACTATCACCCAGGCTATTACTCGGCAACAGCAATTCCTGAAAATATCTTAAATCCTACAGATCAACGAATTGTAGATGCGATAGAAAAAGCCAATCTTTTGGTTGATGTTACAACCACACTAGAAGTACCCCGTGAATTATCTCAAAGAGATGATGTTCCCCGATCAGTATCAGTCTTTTTCACGCCAACGGGTAATAGTTCTGTTCTTCTTTTCGAAGACATTGATAGATCGATTAGGCTCGACGTCCTTGAAGCCCAATACTATAAGGCAATTATTAATTCACCTTGGGGCGAAAATCATTTGACTGGTCATCAAGGAATCTTATGGGCTGGTGCTGGGTGCAGAGACATATCAGTGATCTTGTCCTATGAAATAGTTCTTTTTCATGCATCTATCCTTGCAAAACAAATACGTTTAATAAGAGATAAAAAGGAGCCAAGCATTCGAATATGGAATGGCAATCTTGATACTGGTGAGATACGGATGCAAGATATCTTGCTTGTTAAGCCAATCATGGAAAATTTAAGAGATTGGCAAATAGTTTGGGATACAGGAATAAAAGAAAGACTCGAAAATATCAGAAAAAGCCACCTTCCAAATGAAACTGGTGGCATAATTCTTGGTTACATTGATCAAAAATCAAAGAAGATATACGTAGTTGATATTCGTGAAGCACCTCCGGATAGTGAAGCTGATCAGACTGGGTTTGTTCGAGGCGTGGATGGTTTGAATGACATTCTAAATGATGCGTCTCATCGCACTGCAAACATTGTTGGTTATATCGGGGAATGGCATTCACATCCACCGTTTACTGCTGCATCGCCAAGTAAATGGGATAGGTCACTTTTAGATTATCTCTCTCAGAAACTATCAAGTGAAGGTCAACCTGCTTTGATGATTATTGTTGGCTCAGCAGGAGAAGTCAGTTTATCCTTAAAGGAAGGGTAATGGAATCTCATAAATTTGATATTACCTATAATGGCCTCGCTCTTTCAGGGGGTAGTGTTCGTGTATTTATCGACAATAACCAACAGTGGGAGGTCAGAAAATACCATGAAAGAGCTGTTAGATAAGCTAACGTCGTACAACCTCTTTAATTACCTGTTGCCTGGAGTCGTCTTTGTAGCGCTAGCGACAAAAATAACGCACTACTCGTTTGTGCAGGAAAACATTGTTCTTGCGGCTTTCTTATATTATTTCATTGGTCTCGTTATCAGCCGAGTTGGCTCACTGCTCATTGAACCTGCCCTTCGGCGCTTGTCGTTCATTAAGTTTGCGGAGTATGCGGACTTTGTTGCCGCCTCAAAAAAGGATACAAAAATAGAGGTGCTTTCCGAAGCCAATAACACATATCGAACATTATGTTCTTTGTTATTATCACTACTTATCTTGAAGGGTTATGAAATAATTGAAGAACAGTTAATATGGCTCGAAAGTTGGGGGGTGGTGCTTCTTATTGTGGCTCTGTTCATCATGTTCTTATTCTCGTACAGGAAACAGACCAGCTACATAACCAGAAGAATTGAAGCAAACAAATAAAAAACTGCCCAGAGGGTTAAAACATGGATTGTGTAAGGTTTCATTTTCTCAAGGTCGGACACGGGGACTGTACCATTATTCATTGGCCGAAGAGGACACAAGGAGAAGAGACGATAGATGAACGAATCATGATGGTGGATATCTATCACGATGAAAATCAGAAAGGCTGCGAAAACGTTATCGAGTACTATAAGGCAAATTTTAAGGATGATAATGGCACTATAAAACCAATTTTCAGGTTGGTCTGTTCACATCCACATCAAGATCACATCTGTGGCTTACAACAGTTGTGCGATGATAATGAAATAGAGGTCTTGAACTTCTGGGATTTGGATCATTCGTTCGTCCCCAATGATTTTAATGGACACCCGACCCACGAAGAAGACTGGCAGGCATATGAAGCGCTTAGACAGTCGTCGTCGGAACCCAAGGTGCTGAAGTATACGAGAGAAACAACCCCAAAACCTTATTGGAACGATAACGGAGACAGAATTACAATCCTCACACCCTCAAAATCTCTAATTAACAAAGCACACTATAATGAGGATGGATCCCCAAAGGATCAAATCGAGATAGATGAAATGTCCTATGCGCTATCCATTCGGATAAATGACCGCTCCGTTATTCTTGCCGGTGATGGTCGGAACGAGCCCGTATGGAATGATATGTATGAGAACTGCAAGGATATTCTTAAACAATGTTATGTCTTAAAGGCAGGCCATCATGGGCATGAAGCCAGTTTCCACGAAGATGCAGTTAAGCTGATGGCTCCTTTAGTAATCGTCTTGTCGAATAGTAAAGATGATAACGAGGAATACGGGGCCGAGACGTTATATGAGAAAGTGTGCCCTAATGCGGAAATATACAAAACTTGGGAAGGGACCGTAATAGTCGAGGTACCTTTCGATTCCCAAAAAGCAATTAGAATATCCTGACACGATCTAGCTTGTTATTATTACCTCTGCTTTAATATCCCAATGGAGTAATTTATTAAAAGGTCGTTTTTTTCATTCTATCATCTCCTAATTAACAAGGATGCGAAATACTATAGAAGAACAACTACAAAAAGACGATCTGCCTCTAATACTGATCTACTCCCTGAGAGAACCATATCAACAAATTATCGGTCCTTTGGCTCAAGCGGGGCCGGGGCAGAGCCCCGGCGAAATTTTTTTTGGATGAGAATCATGCATCCTCTTCTTGGATTTCAAAGGCTTCATTCTGTTGACCAAGGATATGATGGACGGCTTTTTGGGCCATGGCGGCGGCCATGACAACCAATTTGGGGTCCTGGCTTATGGTGTCCCTCCAGCCCTTGATATAAGCGGCTGAGTTCTCGATTGTGGCTTGGGCTATACCGGAGATCCCGCACAGATATGCGGCACCCATTTCCGCCACAAGCTCTTCCCTGGCATATGTTTTCGAACCGAAGGCGGCCGGCTTATTCATTGCTTCCCTATTCAGCCGGGATTGATGACCTGTGGAATGCGTCAGCTCATGATAAATGGTGCTGTAATACTCTTCCAGGTTGATGAAGCTGGCCTTGTGGGGCATCTTCACCAGGTCTTCGAACGGATTGTAGCAGGCTTTTACAAAACCGTGCTTGATTTCCGGGCGTCCCTGGTAGCCTGCCAGGATTCTTTCCGCCTCGGCTATGGGGTCCAAGTGGTCTTCTTCAGGCTGGTCGGGATAAGCTAGGCCTTCACACTGTTGGACATTGAAAACGCGGTAATATTTGAGGAAGGGGATTTTCTTGTGTTCCGTCTCGCCCGTGTCCTGGTTGGACTCGTCCACTTCCTTAAAATTCCAGTACACCACGATAGAACTCTTTTCACCCTTCATGACTGAGCCGCCACGCTCGCGAATCTGATTAAAGGTGAGCCAGTAGGGTGAAGCGTAGCTGGAAGCCAGGAGCAACCAGACATTGATGCCCCTGTATACTTTGCCGGTTTGAAGGTTGCGGGGGAGTATGATATTGCTGTTCCAGGGTTTCTTCCAGGGGATGACGCCCTTATCAAGGTGGTCAAGAATAGTCTGGGTAACGATCTCGAAAACGTTTGCCATAAGTCTTTTCTCCTTTCTTTGTATTTGGAAAAACCGTTTTTCCATCAACCCTTTCACCCCTGACTCAAGGGTTGATGGGAAAACGCCAGAGAAGAGAAAACGACCCACGGAAAAACCTCATAGAAGCCCCTGAAGCGTTGCAAGCAGCATGACAACGGGTCCTCTGTTGGCGGGCTGCTTATAAAGCGAGCGTAAGGGGCGTGGTAATGCCTGAAGGACTCTCAGGTCATGGTTGATTTGAATGAAACCGCACCCAACCTTGACTTTAGACCCAGATAAGAAGATAATCCATTCAACTTGTGGTATATATTTAATAAATTTGTGAGAGAGAAGATCCCTTCGAAGAAATGATTACAGATTATCATGCCAAGCTGTTTGCACATGAACTTCTAAGGCGCTGCCCATCCGACAGTGTTGAACGTTTTACCGCCGCACTCATGGATTCCCAGGTCGATCTGAACCCCCATCAGGTGGACGCCGCCTTGTTTGCTTTTCGATCGCCGCTTTCCAAGGGGGCCGTGCTGGCGGATGAAGTGGGGCTCGGCAAAACCATTGAAGCGGGCATCGTGCTCTCTCAGAAATGGGCGGAGCACAAAAGAAGAATCCTGATAATAGTACCCTCCAGCCTGCGGAAACAGTGGTATCAGGAGTTGCAGGACAAGTTCTATCTGCCTTCCGAGATTCTCGAATCGGGCTCTTTCAATAAGGCCATCAAGGAAGGCAAATCCAATCCTTTTCAGTGTGAAGAAATCGTCATTTGTTCCTACCCCTTTGCCCGCAACAAAGCCGAATATGTACAGGCATTGAACTGGGATCTGGTTGTCATAGATGAAGCACACCGGCTGCGTAATGTCTATAAGACCGGCAACAAGATCGCCCGTGAGTTAAAAAAGGCCCTGGAACATGTCCCCAAACTGCTCTTGACCGCAACGCCCTTGCAGAACTCCTTACTGGAGCTCTACGGCCTGGTGAGTTTCATTGATGAACACACCTTCGGCGACTTGAAAAGTTATCGCAACCAATTTGCCCGGCTCACCACGGATGACAGCTTCGATGATCTTAAAGCGCGGCTCAAGCCCATATGCAAACGCACGCTCCGCCGACAGGTCCTCGAATACATCCGGTATACCGAACGCAAGGCCTATACTCAGGAATTCATTCCTACCTCCGAGGAAGAGGCCCTCTACGACATGGTATCGGACTATCTCCGCCGTCCGAATCTCCAAGCCTTGCCAACCAGTCAACGCACGCTGATGACCCTGGTCCTGCGTAAACTGCTCGCCTCATCTACGTTTGCCATCGCCGGTGCCCTGGATGCCCTAGCCAACAAGTTGGAGCGCCGTCTGAGGGATGACGAACAATTGAGCCAGGCCGAGCAAGATCTGGAAGAAGATCTGGAAACCTATGATGAGTTGTCCGAGGAATTGGATACCGATGAAGAAGAACCAATCCGGCCGCTCAGTCCCGAAGAGCTTACGTCCATAAAAAGTGAGATCAACGAACTCCGCAGTTTTTTTGACCTGTCCATGACCATCACCCAGAACGCCAAAGGTCAAGCCCTTCTGCAAGCCTTGAAGATCGGTTTTGCCATGGCCAGGGAATTGGGCGGGGCCGAAAAGGCGATTATCTTCACGGAATCACGTCGAACCCAAAATTATTTGATCAAACTGCTCGCGGAAAACGGTTACGCCGATAGCATGGTCTTGTTCAACGGCTCCAACAGCGACTCAGGGTCCCGTGAGATCTATGCCGAGTGGAAAACCCGCTACGAGGGAACGGACAAGATCACTGGCTCCAGGTCTGCGGATACGCGCGCGGCGCTGGTGGAATACTTCCGGGACAAGGCCAAGATTATGATTGCCACCGAGGCGGCGGCGGAAGGGATCAACCTACAGTTCTGCTCGCTCGTGGTGAATTATGACCTCCCCTGGAACCCCCAGCGCATCGAACAGCGCATCGGCCGGTGTCATCGCTACGGCCAGCAACATGATGTCGTGGTGGTCAATTTTCTCAACAAGAACAATGCCGCCGATCAGCGGGTATACCAGTTATTATCGGAAAAGTTCCGCCTCTTCAGCGGTGTGTTCGGGGCCAGCGACGAGGTGTTGGGCACCATTGAATCCGGGGTGGACTTTGAAAGACGCATAGCAGATATCTACCAGACCTGCCGGACCCCGGAAGAAATCCAGGCATCGTTCGATGCCCTGCAGGCGGAGTTAAGCGCCGAGATAGATGAAAACATGCGCTCCACCCGTCAGAAGCTACTGGAAAATTTCGATGCCGAAGTGGCGGAAAAGCTCAACGTTTACCATGCCCAGGTGCAGACATCCGTAAACCGTTATGAAGCTCTGCTCTGGGATATAACCTGCCACATGCTGGGTTCACAAGCATCGTTCAACCACGCGGACCTCTCTTTTCATCTGGACAAACCCGTTGTGCAGGGTGTTCCCACAGGCCTCTATTCCCTCAAGCGTCAGGGGGATCATTGCCACCACTACCGGCTGAATTCACCCCTGGCTGGGTGGGTCTTGCAGCAAGCCATTGAAAAGCCACTCTCGCCCGTGGAACTGACCTTTCAGCTCTCAGGGGGCGGCAAAAAGATATCCATTCTGGAACCTCTGAGCGGCAAATCCGGCGTGCTGAAGGCCTGTAAACTAAGCGTAAAGGCCCTCGACCAGGAGGATTATATCCTGGTAAGCGCGGTAACGGCCGATGGCCAAGAGCTGGATGCCGATCAAGCCCGGCGTCTATTCAATCTGCCCGCCACCCTGTCTTCATGTCCGGCGCTAGAATCCAAAGGGGTTCAGACAGCATATGACCGCATGAAGAACGGGCTGCTGGGCACGATATCCGAGCGTAATGCCATGTTCTTCGAGGAAGAGATGGACAAGCTCACCCGTTGGGCCGAGGATAAACGCAAATCTTTGAAAATGAAACTTAAGGATTATGACGATGAGGTTACCCTTTTAAAACGACAGGCCCGGTCCGCCCCGAATCTGCCGGAAAAGCTCACCATCCAGAAGAAGATCCGCACCCTGGACGCCAAACGGGACGAGGCCTGGAAGCAGTATGACGAGGCCGCCCGGGCCATCGAGCAACAAAAAGACGCTTTGATTGACCGGGTTGAGGCCCGTTTGCATCAAGAGGTTGAAGAAGAGACCCTTTTCACGGTACGGTGGCGGTTGTTGTAGGAATGGATAGAGGAGTTATCGGTATGAGTAAGTACAAGGAAATGCCCGAAACCATGGACCTGCGGTCCCTGGACATCAGCGCGGAGAACCGCGCCGGACTCAAGGCCCTATTCCCGACGGTCTTTATTGAAACCCGCAATGACAAGGGTGAACCGGTCGAGGCCATCGACTTTGAGAAGCTCAAGGCCGAGCTAGGAACGTTCAGCGCTGTGTATGAGGCCCGGCGCGAGCGCTACGGCATGGACTGGCCCGGCAAGAAAGACTGCATGAAGCTCATCCAACAACCTTCCGTGGCCACGTTGAAACCATGCCGTGAGGAATCGGTGAACTTTGACACAACAGGGAATCTCTTTATCGAGGGCGACAACCTGGAGGTGCTCAAGCTTCTGCAGAAATCATACTATGGCAAGGTCAAGATGATCTACATCGATCCGCCATACAATACCGGCAAAGAGTTCATCTACCCGGACAAGTATGCCGAGACCCTGGAAACCTACCTGGCCTATGCCGGACTCATTGACGACGAGGGCAAGAAGTTCTCCACCAACACCCCCAATGAAGGACGCTTCCATACCCGCTGGCTCAACATGATGTATCCTCGGCTCTACCTGGCTCGCAATCTTCTACGGGAAGACGGAGTGATCTTCATCTCCATTGATGACAATGAGGTAAGCAACCTACGTAAAATATGTGATGAGATTTTTGGAGAAGAAAATTTTCTTGGGTGCATTTCCTGGCAGAAAAAGTATGCACCAGCTAATGATAAAGCAGATTTCTCAGCATCCCATGACTTTATCATTGTTTTCGCAAAAGCTAGGCCAATAGGGAAAGATGGAAAAATCCGAAGTATTCTGTTCAAAGAATCTCGTACGGAAGAGATGGATCAAGCATATAAGAACCCTGATAATGATCCAAGAGGGCCGTGGAAATCTGGTGATTATACTTGCAATAAAACAGCCGATCAGCGGCCCAATCTATTCTATCCAATATCCCAGCCAATTTTGAATACAGGGGTGTGGCCAAAACGTTCTCGTGTTTGGGCATATAGCAAAGAAGAACACGAAAGGAACGTCCTCGATAATAGGATTTGGTGGGGGAATGAAGGTAAGAATGAGGTTCCAGCGTATAAGCGATTCTTATCAGAAGTGGACGGAGTAGTAGCACAAACAGTTTGGACTTGGGAGGAAGCTGGGCATACAGATGGAGCGAAAAAAGAACTTAAAGAACTTTTCGTCGAAGCCGCTGAAGCGTTTGAAACACCAAAACCCACTAAACTCATTGGGAAAATGATTGAATTAGCTACAATAAATAAAGGAGATGATATAGTTTTAGATTTTTTCTCAGGAACCTCTACTACAGCCCATGCCGTTCTAGGTCTTAACAAAGAGGATAATGGAAATCGAAAATTTATTATGATCCAACTCCCTGAGCCATGCGATAAAAACTCGGGGGTTTCCAAGGCTGGATACAAGACCATTGCAGATATCAGCAAAGAGCGTATTCGCAGAGTGATTAAGAAAATCAAAGAAGAAAATGAGACCAAAGAAAAAGAAGCCCTAGGCACTCTTCCAGGGATGGATGAGAAGATCCCGATCATAGACCTTGGCTTCAAGGTCCTCAAGCTCGACCGTTCCAACTTCAAAATCTGGGATGGCGCCAAGCCTGATGCCTCTGAAGAGGATATGATAAAGCAACTCACCATGCATATCGATCATATCAATCCGCACGCATCCCAGGAGGATATCCTCTATGAGTTGCTCCTCAAGGCCGGATTCATGCCCACGGAAAAAGTGGTCAATCTCGATATGGCAGGTAAAACCGTGTTCTCCGTTTCCGATGGCGCACTCCTCATCTGCCTGGAGGAAGAGATCACCCGCGAGCTGATCGATGCCGTAGCCGCGGCCGAGCCCATGCAGTTTATCTGCCTTGATAAAGGCTTCCAAGGCAATGACCAGCTCAAGGCCAATGCCGTCCAGACCTTCAACGCCCGCAACCAGGGACGTGACAAGGCCGAACAGATCGTGTTCAGAACCGTGTAGGGAGAACAGACGCATGGGAAAAGAACCGGTAAAACCCGACAAGGCCGAACGACAGCTCTTTGAACGTGTGGTTGCCATCTTGGAACAGGCACGTTCGCAAGTAATCCGTACGGTCAACTCACGGATGGTGCTCGCCTACTGGCATATAGGGCGGGAGATTGTGGAAGAGGAGCAGCATGGGGAAAACAGGGCCGAGTATGGTGAAAGGCTTATCAGAGGGCTCTCCAAGCGTTTGACCGCCAAATATGGCAGGGGCTTTTCCGCAACCAGCCTATGGGACTTCCGGAGGTTCTATGTGGCATATGCACACCGGAGTCAGGAGATAGTCCATACGGTGCGCGGAGAATCGAACCTTCCCGGAAAAGTCCGCACAATGTGTGGAGAATCTGCCGCGCCATCCCATGGAGGGCTTTCCGATGAGCTTTCCTGGTCACATTACCGGCTGCTGATGCGTGTTGAGAACGAACATGCCAGATCATTCTATGAAATCGAAACCGAACGCAACCGCTGGAACGTAAGAGAGCTGGAACGGCAGATAAACAGTCTCTTCTTCGAGCGTTTATTGAAAAGCCGGGATAAGGAAGGGATGCTCAAACTCGCCCGTGAAGGGCACGCGGTTGATAATCCGATGGATGCGATCAAGGACCCCTACGTGCTGGAGTTTCTCGATCTGCCTGAATCGCACCGCCTGGTGGAGAGCGACTTGGAAGAAGCCCTGATTACCCATTTGCAGGAGTTCCTACTCGAACTGGGGAGCGGATTCGCCTTTGTAGCCCGGCAGAAAAGGCTCACGCTCGAGGGTGATCATTTCTATGCAGACCTGGTCTTCTACCATACCAGACTCAAGTGTTACGTTGTCATTGATCTGAAAGTGGCGAAGCTTACCCATGCGGATCTTGGGCAAATGCAGATGTATGTGAACTATTTCGACCGGGAGGTGCGCGGCGAGGATGACAACCCATCCATCGGGTTGATCCTCTGCACGTCAAAAAATAATGCCGTGGTTCGCTATGTTCTAGGTGAAGAAAACCGGCAGATCTTCGCCAGCCGCTATCAACTTATACTGCCCGATGAAAAGAAACTGGCGGCGGAATTGCGGCGCGAGTTACAAATGCTCTCGGAAAAGAAGGGCACTCAATGAAACTCGAAGGTAGCGCGGACCATGCCATCCGCAACCATCCGCAACCTATTCCGGCAGTATCCGCAACCACAGGGGTGACCTGTAATGAAGCTTAAGTTCGATTCCAGTCTCGAATACCAGATGGAAGCCATTCGGGCGGTGACCGACCTGTTTGAAGGGCTGCCGCCGAGACAGAGCGCCTTTGAGGTGCGGCTGGATGTGGATGTATTCATGGATGTCGAACAAACCGAACTGGGCTTGGCTAACCGATTGCCCCTGGAACGCAGCCATATGCTAAAAAACCTGCATGCTGTGCAGGAACGCGATTTCATCGCCAAATCCCGTGCCTTGATTGAGCAAGGAGACACGTATGCCTTCCCGAACTTCTCGGTGGAGATGGAGACCGGCACCGGCAAGACCTATGTGTATCTACGCACCATCTTTGAGCTCAACCGGATGTACGGCTTCAAGAAATTCATCATCGTGGTGCCGTCCGTGGCCATCCGGGAAGGCGTGCTTTCATCCATCGGCCTGATGCGCGACCATTTCAAAGGGCTCTATGACAATTGCGCCTTTGATCATTTCGTGTACAACTCGGCGGACCTCTCCAAGGTGCGCCAATTCGCCGTGAGCAACGAGATTCAGATCATGATCATCAATATCCAGGCCTTTCAGAAGGATGCCGGTGATATCGAAGACTATGCGAAATTGAGCGACGAAGAACGTAAAAAACTCAATGTCATCCACCAGGAACAGGACCGGATGTCGGGTCGCAGGCCTATTGAATATATCCAGGCCGTCAACCCCATCGTCATCATCGATGAACCCCAGAGCGTGGATAATACACTCAAGTCAAAAAAGGCGATCAAGACCTTGAACCCGCTTTTGTCTCTGCGGTATTCCGCCACGCATATCAACCCCTATAATCTGCTCTACCGGCTCGACCCCATCAAGGCCTATGACATGCGGCTGGTCAAGCAGATCGAGGTGGCATCCATCCGGTCGGATGAGAACTTCAACGAGACGTTCATCCGTATAGATTCCATCGGCTATGCCAAAGACGCCAAGATACCGCATGCCAAGGCCACGATTCACGAAGACACCAGGACCGGACCCAAGGAGAAGAAGATCACCCTCAAACAGGCGACGGATATCAGCGGGCAGACCAATCGGCACGGGTATGACGGTTATATCGTCACCAACATATGTGCCGAGCCCGGCATGGAACATGTCGAGTTCGCCAATGGGAAGATTCTGGAGCTAGGAAAACAAGAAGGCGGCATGGACGATGAAGTGCTCAAGGCCCAGATCCGGCAGGCCGTGGAGGAACACTTCAAGAAGGAGCGGAGATATAAGGGCAAGGGGATCAAAGTGTTGAGCTTGTTTTTTGTGGATAAGGTCGCCAATTACCGCTGGTATGACGATGAAGGGCATCCCCGCAAAGGCAAGCTCGCCCAGTGGTTCGAGGAGGCCTTTGCAGAAGTCTCTGAAAAAGAGTTCTACAAAGGTTTGCTGCCGTTCCCGGTGGAGCTGCTGCATGATGGGTATTTCTCGGCCGATAGGAAAAAGGGCGAGGTTGTATCATTGAAGGACACGAGCGGTACGACCAAAGCCGATGATGAGGTCTATCATCTGATCATGCGGGACAAGGAGCGCTTGCTTTCCCTGGATGAACCGTTGCGGTTCATTTTCAGCCATTCGGCTTTAAGGGAAGGCTGGGATAACCCGAATGTCTTCCAGATCTGTTCTTTGCGGGAAATGGGCACGGACCGGGAGCGGCGACAGACCCTGGGCCGTGGCTTGCGGCTTCCGGTGAACCAGGATGGCGAGCGTATCTATGACGAAACCATCAACAAACTGACCGTCATCGCCGGGGAGACCTTTGAGGACTATGCCAAGGGGCTGCAGGAAGATATCGAACAGGATGTCGGCGGCGGGTTCAAGTTCGGGCGTCTGGAAAAAATCGCCTTTGCCCGGTTGATCGATGTAGCAACGGATCAGCCGGTCGGCCAGGAGGCCTCGGCAAGCATCTGGCAAACCCTGGTTGAGAAAGGCTATCTTGATCAGCTCGGTGATATCACCGATAAATTCATGCCCGAGAAAGAGGGCTTCGTATTGGAGCTGCCGAACGAGCTGGAGCCCATGCGCGCGACTATCACGGATGAGATGAAGCGCTACCTCTTCAAGAATCGGGTGGTTAACGCTCGCGAACGGCGAACCCTGAAGTACAACAAGCGGGTCGAACTCAATGCCGAATTCAAAGCGCTCTGGGAGAAGATCAACAAGAAGACCCGCTATTCTGTGGAGTTCAAGACCGCCGATCTAGTGGCGAGGGCGGCCACGAAGATCACCAAGATGGAGAAGATCCAGCCGGTCAGCATATTTATTGACAAGACCGCCGTGGATATCACGGAGGCAGGCATAGAAGCCGGAAAGATCATGGATAGTAGTGTTCAATACATCTCAGGACCAAAGTTTCTGCCCGATATCCTTGCCTATCTGCAACGGGAAACCGAGTTGACCAGGGGCACACTGGTGGAAATCCTGAAGGCCTCCGGACGTCTGAAAGATTTCAAAGCAAACCCGCAGGCATTTATGACCGAGACGGCAAAGCTGATCAATCGAGCCCTGCATGAGATGGTGATCGACGGCATCAAATACGAGCACATCCAAGGTCAGGTCTACGAGATGCGGCTCTTTGAGGAACGTGAGGTCGAGGAATACTTAAACCGTCTTTATGAAGTCCAGAGCGAGGATGATCGCACCCCCTATGACTTCATTCCGTTTGATTCCGAAGTCGAGCGTGAGATCGCTGAAAAACTGGATGCGAATGATAATGTCAGGTTTTACTGCAAGATCCCGCGATGGTTCGTGGTTCCCACGCCACTAGGTAATTACAATCCCGACTGGGCGATTGTGACGGAGAAGGATAAGAAACTCTACCTCGTACGCGAAACCAAGAGCACCCATGATCGTGATGAGCGGCGCGCCATAGAGAACCAGAAGATCGACTGCGGCAAAGCCCACTTCAACACATTAGGCATAGACTTCAAAGTCGCGACGAATATCCATGAGGTGTTGGCAGGATAAAAGTTTCCATTGATATAATGCTGCTGTTCGATTTCAATTATTGAATCTCGTTGCCTTCCTTTACAACGGAAGGTGATTCATGCTAGCAGCACATACTGCTAGTAATGCATTAGTTGATAGATCCCGAAAAGATAAGGTGTGCCATGAATAAAGAACGAGTAAACAAACTCATAGCATACATCTTATCAACTGCTAATCAGAGAGATCCTGAAGACAGGGATCTTGGAGCAATACATATAATCAAGTATGTTTATATAGCTGATCTCGAATACTCTAAACGCAATGATGGGAACACTTATACAGGAATAGACTGGCAGTTCTATAAGTTCGGGCCATGGTCAACGGAGTTATTCAATTCCATCGAGCCTACCATCCAAACATATGGTGTTGAAATTATAACAATTCCAAGCAGACTCTACGATGACTCTAAGCATTATCGTCTTGATGATGATTATATTTACGAACAACTAGATAAAGAGCTTCCCATTGATATTACATCCCCAATTCAAGGAGCTGTTCGTCAGTTTAAAAATGATACTGAGAGTTTACTGCATTATGTATATCTAACAGAGCCGATGCTTAATGCCAAACCCGGTGAATTCTTAGTATTTCTGCCTGAAAAGAGGTTACTCAAAGAAGAGCAGGCTCAGAAGCCGGAGATGACACCCAAGCAGGAGAAGAAATGGAAGAACGCTCTTTCTGAAGCAAAGGAAAGATTCCGTCAGTTGACAGAGAAAAAGCTCTCCGAAGATCAGCTATGTCAAAAGAATATACCTACTCCGCAGATTGATAGCTATTACTTGGAAGCCCTGGAAGTATTTGATAAGATGGATGGACAGACAATAAGAGAGTCCAATGGAACAATAGTTTTTTCTAATGATGTTTGGCAATCTGATTGGAGGAAGGGTCCTGAAAGAAAGTAACTGCCTGATAAGGGATCTTGCTGCTGACTGGTGGATAGTCAAAGAAGAAGCCCCCTTCTGTAGAGGGAGACTGGCTTGGGCTTTCGTTAATCACATTGACAAGACTCCGATGACGCTGGTCCCAACAAGGGAGCAAGACCCTGCTAGCCATAACAAGGCTGAGTTCAGAATTGAAAGCCGTAAAATAAAAGAACCTCGCCCCAAAGGAATACTCCCTGTCGCTGGCATGCCGTTATACCAGAGCGAAGACTACATCGTTAACAGATCGAAAATGAGACCCGTTCTGATACTTTCAGAAGGGGGAGATGAGATCGATAAGAATCTGTGCAGGGATTGGCCTAGTTGGCAAAGGTATCTGACTGTCTTGGTGGCACCATACTATACCTGTAAAGATCCTGAATCCAGGAGTGTGGGATTTCCCCAACCATTTGTTGAGAAAGTAAAGGAATGCAAATACCCGAACTACTTCTGGGATCATCTTCCCGAAGGGAAAGAGTCGATCCTTCGTTTGGATCAACTACAGCCTGTAGGGAAGAACCCTGAATCTTTGCTGCATACAAAGTACTGTCTCTCACAAGAAGCCCTGAAAGTAATGGATGAATTCCTGTGCTGGTTGTTCAATAAGTGCCTTCCCAAAGAGGATGAGAGCTACATTAGAATATTCTGGAACCTGCTGCAAGACAGGAACGAGATCCTAGGACATAATACCGTCAATTCATAAGGTGTACTAGAAGAGTAACAATCAATATCCGAAACCCTCCCAAGGGTTGTTGAACTCTTTGTAAAAGGCAACTCTCACATAGAGCATTGAAATAATTCAATCAAATACCCCCGGACCCTCTCCACTCGCTCTATAAGCAGCCCGCCAACATAAGACCCGTTGTCATGCTGCTTGCAACGCTCCGAGGGTCCTAGTGGCCACGTCCGTGACCACTCCAGGTGGATATCTCGTGGTCTTTTCCTCTTTGGTCGTTCCTCCCTTCCCCTTCAGTCGTGGGTGAAAGGGGCAAGGGAGAAACGTTGGTTTTGATTTAAGGATAAGGAGGAAAAGATTTTGGACCAGAAGATGCCTGTATCGCCTTTGTTGCCTGGTATTGTGCTCGATCAATCACACCCATGCCCCTTGCTGTCAATCGAGGAGCTCTCTGCATACCTGGGGATCAAAATCAAAACACTTTATGGAAAGGTCGAGTCGGGTGATATTCCCCACTACCGCATAGGCCGTCTCATACGGTTTCGGTTGGACGAAATCAATGCCTGGCTCGAAGGCTGTAGGAATTCCAGACCTGAAATTTCAATGCAAGTCAAAGGCAAAAAGAAAAAGGATACATCCTGCTCGAACCAACACATTTCCGCGATCATTGCAAAGGTGGTTGACGGTGAACACAAGAAATATTACACTTCAAATCACGGGAAAACAGACCGAATTGCGGGCCTCGGAAAGGAGGCTGAGAATGGGATTATATAAACGTGATTCGGTCTGGTGGATGAGCTTCACTCATCAAGGCAAGCGGTATCGGCGATCCACTGAGACTGAAGACAAGAAGCTTGCCCAACGGATCTTTGACAAGTTAAAAGGGGATCTTACGGAAGGAAAGTGGTTCGAAAGACTTCCTGGGGAAGACTATCGTGTCAGGGACTTGATGGAAAAATACCTGTCTGAATACTCAGCGGTCAGCAAGGCAAAAACATCCCACAAACGTGACAAAAGTCTTATGGCACATCTCACCAAAGCCTTTGGTGGCCTTTATTTAACTGATGTCACAGCTGTGACAATCTCAGAGTATAAAGTCAGAAGGAGAGCTGAAGGAGCATCACCCAGGACCATCAATTATGAGCTAACACTGATGAGTCATGCTTTTAATATGGCAATCAAGGAATGGGAATGGGTAAATGATAATCCGGTCAAACGGGTCAAGAAAGAACGGGTAAATAACACCATTGAGCGATGGTTATCTCAGGATGAAGAGAAACGACTGCTGAAAGTCTCACCGAAATGGCTACAAGAGATCATCCATTTTGCCATTCACACCGGCCTGCGCCAGAGCGAACTGCTTGATTTGAAATGGAAACAGATCGATCTGAACAGGCGTACCCTCACCATCTATGAACAGAAGAACAAATGCGTGGATACCCTACCGTTGAACGATACAGCCATGGGGATATTACGAGAGAGAGAAAAGACTGTTGGTACATCTGACTTTGTTTTTCCCAGCACATGTGGAACAAGAATAGGGTCCAGGAACCTCCTGCGGGCATTTTATGTGGCCATTAAACGGGCATCAATAGAGCATTTTCGATTTCATGATCTTAGACATACGTTCGCTACACGTCTTGTTCAGGGAGGTGTTGGAATTTATGAGGTTCAAAAACTGGGGCGTTGGAAGAGTACTTCCATGGTTATGCGGTATGCCCACCATCATCCTGAAAGTCTGCGCTCGTCGATTGAAGTGATGGATGAAAAGAAGCCGGTTGTCACGATTTTGTCACAATCAAAAAATCAAAAGGGTTACAAGTCGCATTTACGACTTGTAACCCCTTGATTTAACTGGTGGGCCATCTAGGGCTCGAACCTAGGACCTACGGATTAAGAGTCCGGTGCTCTACCAGTTGAGCTAATGGCCCATATCCTTGTTTCTGATACACTGTATCCTTACTACCTATACTACACTTTTATCAAAACTTCCATACCCTGGTACGTGGTACGCCCGGGGCGACTCGAACGCCCGACCTACGGATTCGAAGTCCGACGCTCTATCCAACTGAGCTACGGGCGCACGGCCTTAAAACCTGGGGTGAGTGATGGGGTTCGAACCCACGGCCACAGGATCCACAATCCTGCGCTCTGCCAGCTGAGCTACACTCACCATATCCGTTGGCACGCCTGAGAGGATTCGAACCTCTGACCTACGGATTAGAAGTCCGTTGCTCTATCCAACTGAGCTACAGGCGCACACCCTTTGCCTGGTCGTGGTCGGGGCGAGAGGATTTGAACCTCCGACCCCCTGCTCCCAAGGCAGGTGCGCTAGCCAGCCTGCGCCACGCCCCGTGTCCGTGCTCTATAGCAGAGGGTTTCCGGCATGGCAAGCCTTTTTTTCAAGGGCAAAATTGCCTGCAACCAGTCGTTTTTAAAGACGTTATGCAGACTCTAACATCGACCGAGTTTGTCCAGGATAGCCTGCTCCACGCCTTCCATCTCGGAGGCGCGCTCCGCGCTTACATTCTCATGATCGAACCCGCATAGGTGGCAGATGCCGTGCACCAGAAGCTGCATCAAACGTTCGTCGAACGTCATACCGGCCTGGCTGGCCTCGGCCTCGGCGCGTTCGATCGAGATGACGATATCGCCCAGATGCGCGCCGTAATACCCTTCGCCTTCCTGCTGGGGGAAGGATATCACGTTCGTGGCCCGGTCGCGACCCAGGTACTGCCGGTTCAAGCGTCTGATGTAGCGGTCGTCCACGAACACGATGGAAAGTTCAGCCTCCGTTCGGTCAAGCTCCATGAGCATGGCCTCGGCCCACCGGCGGACCAACGCTTCGTCAAGCGCGATCTTCTCCTGCATGTCCTGCACGTCGACAATAATCATTCCCCACCCCGGTCATACGCCTTGATAATTTCGGAGACGAGTCGGTGCCGCACGACATCGTCCTCGCTGAAGGTGATAAAACTCAGTCCCTCAACGGACTTCAGGATGCGCGAGGCCTCGATGAGTCCGGACTTGGTCGTATTCGGCAGGTCCACCTGGGTCACGTCGCCGGTGATAACGGCCTTGGAATTGAAACCCAGCCGTGTCAGGAACATCTTCATCTGTTCCGAGGTGGTGTTCTGCGCCTCGTCCAAAATGATGAAGGCGTCATTCAAGGTCCGTCCGCGCATGAACGCCAGAGGCGCGACCTCGATGGCGTCGCGCTGCAAAAGCCGCTGCACGTGGTCATGGTCCAGCATGTCATAGAGCGCGTCATACAGCGGCCTTAAATATGGATTCACCTTCTGCTCCAGATCGCCCGGTAGAAATCCCAGCCGTTCGCCCGCCTCGACCGCCGGCCGGGTTAGCACGATGCGTTCCACCTTTTTCTTGAGCAGATGCGAGATGGCCATGGCCATAGCCAGATAGGTCTTGCCCGTGCCGGCCGGACCGATCCCGAAAACGACATCCTTAGAGCGCATGGCGTCGATGTAGAGCTTCTGCTGCAGGCTCTTGGGCATGACGACTTTCTTGGTGGACGAGATGTAGATCGTGTCCATGAATATGTCCTGCAGGTTGATGCTGCGGTCCTTGGCGAGCATTCGCACAGCATACCAGACATCCGAGGGGTAGAGCGGGAAGCCCTCCTTCAGGAGCCGGTAGAGATCCTTGAGGACATGTTGGGCCAGCTCGACATCATAGTCCTCGCCTTGGAGTTCGATGGTGTCGCCCTTGAGCGCGCAGCGCACGCCCGTATGCTCCTCAAGAATCTTCAGGTGCGAGCAGCTGTCGCCGGCCAGCTGCCGCAAGACATGCGTATCGGGAAACTCTATGCTCGTCATGTACGCTTAAAGCGCCTCTTTTTATATTGAGTATGATCTCTGCTAAGAGCCTTATACCAAAAACTCCGCGCATACAAGCCCGCTTGCTTTAAGTCGGGGTAGTTTTTTAAGCTCTTGCGGATCGGTTAGGGTTGTATTATGAGAGGTCCATGTTCAAGGCCAAAGTACGTGACAGCTTCAGTGCCGCGCACAGTTTGCGGGGGTATCAGGGCGACTGCGAGCGCCTGCACGGACATAATTACCGCGTCGAGGTCGTGGTGGCGGCCGAAGCGCTTGATCAGATCGGCGTTGTCATGGATTTCCGGGATTTGAAGCAGGCCCTCAAGTCGGTTCTTTTTGAGATGGACCACCACTATCTCAATGACCTGGCCATCTTCGCGAACTGCAACCCCTCGGCCGAGCATATCGCCCGGCATATCTATGCGCGCCTGAAAGGCATGCTGCCTTCAGGCATGGCCCTATCCGAAGTGGCGGTCTGGGAGAACGAGAACTGCTGTGCCATCTACAGTGAATAGGCGTGCCTCATGAAGGACGTACAGCGCCAGCGGCCGGATAATCCGCTCTATATCCAGAAGGTCGGCGTCAAAGGTATTTCCTACCCGATCGTGGTGCTTGACAAGAAACGCGGCACCCAGCACACCGTGGCGTCCATCAACCTGTACTGCGACCTGCCCATGGAGTTCAAGGGCACGCATATGAGCCGCTTCATCGAGGTGCTCAACGACTACCGTGAAGAGATCCGTATCACGAAATTCGAGCACATTTTGAACGAGATCCGCTTGGCCCTGGAAGCCCAAAGCGCCCATATGGAGATTGAATTCACCTACTTCATGGAGAAGCAGGCCCCGGTCACGGGCGCCATCGGATTGATGGGCTATCAGTGCTCGCTCTCCGGCATGGTGGGTGCCAAACGCGAGTTCACGGTGGGCGTCAGGGTGCCGGTCCAGACCCTGTGCCCCTGCTCCAAGGAGATCAGCGTGGCCAGCGCCCACAGCCAGCGCGGCATGGTGAGCGTCGTGGTCCGCTATGAGCGTTTCTTCTGGATCGAGGATCTGATCGAGTTGATCGAATCCTGCGGTTCCAGCCCGGTGTACGCCATCTTAAAACGGCCGGACGAAAAATTCATTACCGAGCACGCCTATGCCCACCCCATGTTCGTGGAGGATGTCGTCCGACAGGCGGCCGCCGAGCTTGCTAAACACGACGAGTTCTCCTGGTTCTCGGTCGAGGCCGAGAACATCGAGAGCATTCATAACCACAACGCCTATGCCTACATCGAGGGCGTTGACTGATGGACGAAACAGCGCTGCCCTTGGGCAAGCTGCCCATAGCCCTGCTTGAATCCTTGCTGCAAGGCGTAACAACGCATGATCCCGACCTGCTGGTGGGGCCCAAGGTCGGCGAAGACGCGGCCGTAGTCAGAGTGGGGGATCAGCACCTGATCATCAAGACCGATCCCATCACCTTCTTGAGCGAGGACTTGGCCTGGTACCTGGTTACGGTCAACGCCAACGACATCGCCTGCATGGGCGGCATCCCGCGTTATCTATTGATAACCGCGCTCTTGCCTCAGGGCACCACCGTGTCAACCGTCAGGTCCCTGTTCGCCGACCTCAAGCTGGCCTGCGCTGAGATCGACATCACCTTGATCGGCGGACATACCGAGATCACCTCTTGCGTCGATCGCGCCATCGCCATCGGGTGCATGATCGGGTACCTCAAGGGCGAAATAATCGGCGCGTCGGGCGCCAAACCCGGTGATATAGTCCTCCTGTCCAAGGCCATACCGCTTGAGGCCGTCTCGATCCTGGCGCGTCAGATTCCAGACCGTTTGGGCCTCAATGAGACGACGCTTGAACAGGCGCGCAACCTTATTTTCGCTCCCGGCATCAGCGTGGTCAAGGAGGCCTCCATCGCGGCCGCCTTGGGTGCTACGGCCATGCACGACCCGACCGAGGGCGGGCTCGCCACTGGGCTTATGGAACTGGCGCGGGCCTCCGGATGCGGACTGGAGGTGGATGCATCCAAGATCCCGGTCCTCCCCGTCGCGGTTTCAATCCTGCCCGGTCTCGGCATCGACCCCTTGGGCGCCATCGCCTCGGGATCGCTGATCGCCTGCTGCCATCCAGAAAAGGCTGCGCCGATCCTTGAGGCCTGGCAGGCCGCGGGCATCCAGGGGACTGCCATCGGCCGCATAACCTCAGGCGGCTTAGACATGCTCAAAGACGGAGCCGTCATACCTCTGCCGGAGTTCGAGCGCGATGAACTGGCGCGCTTTATGGAACAAGGCGGCTGAGAAACATGCTTGAAAGAGCCCGCATGCTTAAGACGGCTTACCGCGCATGAGGACGCATGGAAATACGCGAGCTCACCATAGCGGAACTGAACGATCTGCTCGGTCTTTACCGGCACCTGCACGCCAAGGATGACCCTCGACCGCCCAGTGTGGAGGTTGAATCCCTCTGGAACGCCATCCATAAGAACCATGACCTGAAATACTTCGGGGTGTTCGAGGAAGGCCAACTTTTGTCCTCGTGCACCCTCGCGATTATCCCGAACCTGACGCGCGGCTGCCGGCCGTACGGCGTGATCGAAAATGTGGTCACGCACGCAGGTTCCCGGCGTAAAGGCTATGGCCGGGCCGTGCTCCAGCATGCCCTGGCCTGGGCCTGGAAGAAGAACTGTTACAAGGTCATGCTGCTCACCAGCCGCAAGGACAAAGGGACCATGGCCTTCTACAAAAAAGCCGGATTCGATAGAGAAGCCAAACAAGCCTTCTTGGCCAAGCCGCCGGAGTAAGGCTCGAAAACGGTTTTGCGCGCCGCTGATCGACGCTTGACCCTGCCCGGTTTTACGGCTATAGCGTGCGCATGCCGATCGAAACCGCCAATATCCATGGAAAAGAAGTCATCCTCGTGGGCACGGCCCATGTCTCTCACACCAGCGTGGAGGAGGTCAAGGAAGCTATCGCGTTGAACAAACCCGACGTCGTGGCGGTGGAACTCTGTCAGGCCCGCTACGATGTCCTGACCAATCCCACCAAGTGGCAGGAGATGGACATCGTCAAGGTCGTGCGCGAGAAAAAGGCCTCCCTGCTCTTCGTGAACCTGCTGATGTCATCCTTCCAGCGCCGTTTGGGCGCCAAGCTGGGCATCCGACCGGGCGAGGAGATGCGTGCCGCCATTGAGGCCGCCCAGGCCGGCGACATTCCCTTGGCGCTCATCGACCGTTCGATCCAGATCACCTTGCAGCGCGCCTGGCAGAGACTTACCTTGATCGAGCGCTTCCGGTTATTATTTTCTTCCCTGATCTCGATCTTCGCCGCCGAAGACTTAAGCGAGGAGGATGTCGAACAGCTCAAGCAGCAGGACATGCTCTCCGCCGCCCTGGACGAGGTCGCCAAGAAGACCCCGGTCATCAAGCAGGTAGTGCTGGACGAACGCGACGTATACATGGCAAGAAAGATATCCGACCTTGAAGGGAAAAAGGTCCTGGGCGTGGTCGGCATGGGACACATGACGGGCATCATGGCTCACCTGGGCAAGGATGCCGATCTGGCGGCCCTCGAATATGTCCCGCCCAAGAAGAAGAGCCTGTGGGGCTGGCTGTTCCCGTCCATCATCGTGGCGTTCATCGCCCTGGGCTTTTTCATGGGCAGCCCGCAACAAGGCTATGCCATGGCCAAGTGGTGGATCATCTGCAATGCGGCCTTCGGGGCCTTGGGCGCGATCATCGCCTTGAGCCACCCCATCACGATCCTGGTGGCGGCGGTGGTCTCACCCTTGACCACCTTACATCCGGCCCTGGCTTCAGGCTGGTTCGCGGGCTTGAGCGAGGCCTATCTCAAAAAACCGAAGGTCAAAGATTTCGAGAATATCGCCACCGACATCATGAGTGTACGGGGATTTTGGCACAATTCCATCACCCGCATCCTCATGGTGGTGGTGCTCACCAACCTCGGCAGCACGGCCGGCGCGTTGCTGGCCATACCCATCCTGACCAAGATCATGGTCGCCGGTTAGTCCAGGCGGTAAAAGGCCGCGCCCTGCCTATCAAGACCCAGAAACACGGCCTGATCGGCAAAGGCCGGCACCACGATCAGTTCCGGTGAAATAATTCCCCGGTGCAGGTGTCCGCAGATCACGGTATCCACGCCTTTGGCGCGGGCGACGTCCCGTGATATGGAACCGTGCGGGGGCCGTACAATGGCCGATGATCGCACCAGATACTCGGCCAAGCCGCGTTTTAGTTCCGTTTTCATATGCTTATCGAGCATACGCAGAAGCGGCCATCCCATGGCATGCAGACACTTGAAGCCGATATCGCCTTGGGTAAGCATATGCCCATGACTCGCCAGGATGCGCCGACCATGGATTTCCATCCGCAGCTCTTCGCCCTCGATCAAACCGGGAAAGGGGGGCGACAGCAGGAAATCACGGTTGCCGCTCATGATATGGATGTGTGGGTCGGCAAGCGCCGCGATCACCTCCGGCACCTCGTCCTCCAGTCCGGTATACCAGTATTCAAAAAGATCCCCCAGAATATAGATAATCCGGGCGCGAGCCTTCAAATTTTCCAGACAAGCAAGGAATCGCCGCCGGTCATGAGTGCTCAAGGGGCGCATATGCACATCCGCGATGAAAGCGTACATGTGGTCATTCAAACAGAAAAAGCTTGATCTATCAATGCCTACCTTATATATAAAGACAACTTTACCGACGAGAATACAACGTCGATGCGCGATGAAGGAGAAATGAACACCGGCCGATGTTAAGGGCCGAATAGGGGGATGTTGGGCATGGATTGGAAAGAGCACAGTCAAGCATTGAGAACGGCCTTGCTCTTCATTCTCCTGTATATCGTCATCCTGGGCGGTTCCTGGTGGTATCTGAAAAGCGATGACCTGCACGCCGAAATCGTCAATCCCGCCCCGGTCCAGAAGACCCGCACCGTAGCCTTAGTGGCGCCAGCACAGAAACAATCTGCAGAGGAAAGCGCGCCCAAGCTCATCTACAAGGATTATACCGTAGACAAAGGTGACACTTTCTTCGAAATTCTCAAGGAGAATGGCGTTTCCGGCGAAGAAGCCCTGGACATTATCCGCGCGGTAAAACCCGTGTTCAATACCGCCAAGATCCATCCCGGTAACGCCATTGTTCTGATATTTTCCCCTGACAATGAGCGCTTGAACGAATTGCAGTACGAGATCAGCGACCTCAAGAAGCTGGTCGTAACCGTCGATGGGGACAAAATCCGCGCGCGACGCGTGGATGTGGAACAGGAAGAACAAGTCATCGCCAGCGATGATGAGGCGCCGCAAACCGGTCCGGACGACCGCCCGGCTTCGGTTTCCAACGCCCCGCCCACTCACTCCGAGGAACAACCCTCGCCCTCTCACGGCCTGCGTCAGGTCGAGGTGACGATTAAAAAGGGACAGAGCCTGTTCGATATTCTGCGCAAACGCGGCGTCGCCGCCGTTGACATAGATGCCTTCGCCAAGTCGACCAGGAAGGTGTATAATCTGTGCAATATCCGCCCCGGCAAGACGATTACCGCCTGGTTTACGCTGGGGACACCGACCCAAGTCAAGCGCCTGACCTATGAAATCGATGATCGCACCTACCTGGATGTACGGGCTGATGACGATTCCGAATTCAAGGCCCGCATACGCACCCTGGAACTCGATACCGTTGTTGAACGCGCCAACGGCACCATCACCAACAGCCTTTATGAATCGGCGCGCTCCGAAGGAGTCAATCACGAGGTCGTAATGGAACTCGTGGACATCTATGCCTGGAACATCAATTTCTTCTCCGATATCCAGCCGGGCGACACCTACAGTGTGCTCTACGAAAAGTACTACGTCAAAGACCAGTTCAAGGGCTATGGACGGGTTCTGGCCGCCAATTTCAACAACCAGGGGCAACGCCATGTCGCCATCTATTACCAGAATGAACGCCGGGGCATCCGCGGCTATTACGATGAAAAAGGTCAACCCTTAAGAAAGATGTTCCTCAAGGCGCCGCTCAATTTCCGTCGCATCTCCTCGGGTTTCACGCATCATCGCAAACACCCCATCTTCCATGTCGACCGGCCGCACCTGGGCGTGGATTACGCCGCGCCGACCGGCACGCCCGTCTGCGCCCTGGGGTCGGGCAAGGTTAACTTCAGCGGCTGGTGCAAAGGCTTCGGGAAAACCATTCGCGTAAAGCACCCGGACGGCTATATCAGCCATTACGCCCACCTCTCGCGCTTTTCCAAAGGCTTGTCGGTAGGGAAGAAGGTCGACCAGGGCGACGTGATAGGCTATGTCGGATCGACAGGGTATTCAACCGGACCGCACCTGGATTTCCGGGTCAGCCGTTACGGAAAATTCGTCAATCCATTGGCACTTAAATCAGTAAACGGCCCGGCTCTACACGGCAAAGCCCTGGCGGATTTCAAACGTATGTCCGCCCAGCGCATGGCCATGCTCACCGAACCGGACATAAGGGTGGTCTCGGAGACTTTGGTTAAACCCAAGCAACCGGGTCCGAGAATCGCCGCAGGGAGGTAAAATATGAGTCCGTATGCCGTTATAACCATCGTCGTCATCATCCTGCTCTTTCTCTTCGCCTCTATCAAGATCCTCAACGAGTATGAACGCGCCGTGGTCTTCCGGCTGGGTCGTGTCATGTCCCAGCCCAAGGGACCGGGCATCATTATCATCATCCCGGTCATTGACCGCTTCGTGCGCATCAGCCTGCGCACCATCGTGCAGGACGTACCAAAGCAGGATGTCATCACGCGCGACAATGTCACGGTCAAAGTCAATGCCGTCATTTATTTCCGAGTCATGGACCCCTTGAAGAGCGTGATCGAGGTAGAGAACTACCTCTATGCCACCAGCCAGCTGAGCCAGACCACACTGCGCTCGGTCTGCGGCCAGGCCGAGTTGGACGAACTGCTGGCCAAGCGCGAAGAGGTCAGCGCGCATATCCAGGATATACTCGACCGCCAGACCGAACCATGGGGCATCAAGGTCAGCGCCGTGGAGCTCAAGCACATCGACCTGCCCGAAGAGATGCAGCGTGCCATGGCCAAACAGGCCGAGGCCGAACGCGAACGCCGCGCCAAGGTCATCCACGCCGAAGGCGAATTCCAAGCCTCTCAGATGCTCTTCGAGGCCGCGCAGATACTCTCAAAAGAACCGGCCGCCCTGCAGCTGCGCTTCCTCCAAACCATCCGGGAGATCTCCTCCGAAAAATCCACCAATACCATCATCCCCTTGCCGATCGATATCATCGCACCATTTTTGAAAAAATAGATTTGATGGCCTGAGTCACAAGGGTATGCGAAGTTCTGACGCGCTGATCATCACCAGCCGGCATAACCCGTACTTTAAAGATCTCGCCACGGCGCGGCGGGACAAAAACCTGCTTGCCTTGGAAGGCCGCCGACTGGTCGAAGAGGCCTTATCCCGCGGGCTTACCCCGCGGCTGTGCGCCGTGACGCCTGACTATATCACGCAGTACGGCCACCCACCTACTTCACACCTGATCATCAAAGAAGACCTGCTGGCCCACTTGAGCGACACCCGCACCCCGCAGGGTATCGTGCTCTTTGTGGATCGACCTTACGCCACGCTGCAGGATGTCGCGCGTCACAACCGGCTCATCATCCTTGACGGCGTGCAGGACCCCGGCAACGTGGGCACCATCGTACGCACAACCGAGGCCTTCGGCTTTCAGGGTATCATCATCACCCCGGGCACGGCCTCGCCCTTTTCGGATAAGGCAGTGCGCGCCTCGATGGGCTCGTTTCTGGGGGTGGACATCGCTCAAGCCGATTACCCTGCCATTTCATCCGCCCTTGACCACACGCTCATCGGCTTGGCCTTGCAGGCTTCCACCTTGTTGAAGCGGGATCTGTTCACGGACCGCTACGCCATCTGCCTCGGCCAGGAAGGCCGGGGCTTAAGCCCCGAACTCCTGGACCTGTCGCCGACCTTGGTCTGTATCCCCATGCCCGGACCCACGGAATCACTCAATGTAGCCGCGGCCGCCGCTATCGTCATGGCCTGCGCCACCGGTGCGATCTAGAGTAGTCATAAAACTAGTATCATTTAATCCTTATTGCAGAAGAACCGATAAAACCTTCAGACACCCGCAATCTTAAGAAGAGGAACGGACAATACGATGCTGCAGCCAGAACGATATTCACAAACCGAGATCCGGAGGATCCAGCGCGCCTGCTGCCGCATCTTCATGAGCGAGAAGGCCATGCGTTCAGTAGTAGTGTCGGAGAACCGGCGGAAGATACTCCGCTACCCCTTTCTGGAACAGCTTACCTATGATGAGGTAAAACGAGCTTACCGGATAAACGTCCTGGCCTACCATCCGGACCGCCATCAGGACAAGCAGCCCGAGGATATCGATTTTTTCGCCCGCCACCTCGAAGGCGTAAACCATTCCTATGAACTGCTCTCCACGGTCTTCACTGGGAAACGGCCGGATACGATCGCCGAACATCAGGGCCGGAGCCGCATCATCGCTGTCGGTGGGGCCAAAGGCGGTATCGGCAAGAGCATCTTCGCGGCCAATCTCGGTATGCAGCTCTGCTCATTGGGCTTCAGGACGACCATGGTGGACCTTGACCTCGGCGGGTCAAACCTCCACATCTATCTCGGCCTCAACCAGATCCCGGAAGCCACGCTCAATGACTTCATCAACCGCAAAATAGCAACTCTGACCGAGGCAGTCGTCAGGCCTGAGCATGGCCCCATGCTCATCGCCGGCAACAATGGCGAGCTCGGGGCAGCCAATATCCCCTTTCAGACCAAGCAGCGTCTCATCGAGAACATCCGCAAGTTAAACGCCGATTATGTGATTCTCGACCTCGGCGGCAGCACGGATTTCAACACCCTGGATTTTTTCCTCGCCGCGGACCTCGGGATCGTTCTCACCACGCTCGACCAACCGGCCTACCTGGAGGCTTATGCCTTCATCAAGACCGCGCTGCAACGCAAGCTCACCCGTCTCTTCGGCGCCGAATCGCCCTTTCCGGCACGCCGTAACTCAGCGCTGAAGGATCTCGTGCTCGAGGGAACCCGCGCACCCGAGAAAGACCAACCCAGGACCATCCAGGATCTGCTTAAGAAAGTGGCGCATGAGGACCCCGTGAGTCTACCGCTCATAACCGACGAGATTCTGAATTTCTCGCCCTGCCTAGTAATCAACCGCTGCTTCGACCACCAGGCCGCCCTCAAGGTTTCCGCAACGCTGCGCTCCGTGGCCTGCCAGCGCCTCTCCATCGATATCAATCATGTTGGGACCATCTCCAAGCACCCCTTTATCGAACACAGCACCTCGTACCTCAACCACCCGCTGCTTATACGCCAGGGCGCAGGAGGGTTCGCCGCGGAGATGGAATCCATCGTCAAGACGCTGGGCCTGACGAGCTAGCAATCCGTATCCAGATCTGTCGGGTCAAAAGACTTCTCCCAGGCATGCAGTCAATTTTACTCCCGGGTAATCATGAGGAACCGATCGGTTATAGAAATACCTTACGGCAGGGCAAAACAACGCGGCTGATTTAACCCGCCGTGCTCACGTATCATCGCCGTGGACCGGGTTCAATACGGTATACAAAGTCGGCGGCCTCGTAGAGATCGGTTTTGATCTCTTGCGTCAGTCCCCAGGCGATAGCCTGGTCAGGGGTCAGCGTCGTCCGATCAGACATGGCGGCCCTGACCTCAGGGAGATTCTTGTTGGAATTGGCGGCGATAACGCGCGCGATGTTCTCGCTATCGACCTTCAGCGTTTTTAAGCGTTCCTCCAGCAGCTTTTCATCCATGGATGCCAGACCATCGCCCATGGATTTAACCCCATGGATCAGAAAACGGGCCTGCGGCACACAAAGTCTTCTTGCTCCGGCGCAGTACACGATAACGCCGATAGAATCCACTCGGCCGATGTTATGCGTTATTACCGTTACCGGCGTGGGAAGTGCTTTAAGATAATTATAGGCCGTGATGCCGGCCCCCACGTCGCCACCTTGCGTGGAGAGCAGGATAACGAACTCCTTGGCTCCAGCGGAACGTTTCTTATCGATAAGATCCAGCAACTGGCCGACAGTATGCTCATTGATGGGAGCAAAGAAGCGAATCACCACCTTGAGTTCGACCACGGTCTGGCTCTGATCGGCCGCGGCCGGAAACGCAAGCAGCAATAAAACCAGGCAACAACATGCCGCTTTGGTTACATTAGACCTCATGTTCATACCCCCCGCTGTTGAGTATCACTATCATTTCGGTCGATAGCCGCTAAGTGATAATCCCTCATATAATTTATTGTCATAATGGCGGTTAAATACTCGGAACGAGTCTTTCCAGGATGTGACGCGATCTGGCCGAAGGCCATGCACCCCCTTGATGGTCAAGGGGGTAGTGGGATCATTGAATCCTTGCTTGGCGGCTTTACTTGGCCGCAGCGGGAGCCGGGCTGGGGGCCTTGGCCGGGGCCGCGGGCGCAACCGGAGCCGGAGCCGGAGCGGTTTGCTGCTTCACCGGTGCCTTGCTCACGGGAGCGGTCTGGGTGGTCTGGGCCTTGGTTTCCATAACGCTCTTGTTGGGGCGATCGAAGGTGACATAGCCCAAGGTAAGCGAGGTGAGCATGAAGATCACCACCATGACACGCGTGGCCTTGTTGAGAAAATCAGCCGGGCCGGCGCTGCCGAACAGGGCCTGCGATCCGGCGCCGCCGAAAACGGCCCCGATATCGGAGCCCTTGCCGGACTGCAGCAGGATGGCAACCACCAGCAAAACGGATACCAAAATGTGAAGCGTGAGCACTATACCATGCAACATAGTAGTTATCCTTTGAATTTTACTATTCTTTCGAATGATGAGGCATCGAGACTGGCGCCGCCGACCAGAGCGCCGTCGACATCTGGCTGGGCCATAAGTTCGTCGATATTATCGGGTTTGACGCTCCCGCCGTAGAGGATCGGAGTATTGTTGGCGATGGACTCGCCGAACAGGTCGGTGACGATGGCACGGATATGGGCATGCACCTCCTGCGCGATCTCAGGCGTGGCGGTGCGGCCCGTGCCGATGGCCCAGACCGGCTCATAGGCGATGATGACACCGGCGGCCTGCTCCTGGCTTAAGCCCTTGAGGCCTAAGCGTGCCTGGGTGTCTATCACGGAAAAGGTGTGTCCGGCTTCGCGTTGTTCGAGGGTTTCGCCTACGCACATGATGGGTATCAGGCCGATCTTTAAGGACGCCAGGACGCGCTTGTTCACGGTCGTGTCGGTCTCGCCGAAATACTGGCGCCGTTCAGAGTGGCCGACGATCACAAAGGTGATGCCCAGGGACTTGAGCATGGGACCGCTCACTTCACCCGTAAAAGCGCCCTGGTCTTCCCAGTAGAGGTTCTGGGCCCCCACCTTGATCGCTGTGCCCTTGAAGGCCTGGGCCAGACGTTCAAGGTAAATGAAGGGCGGACAGATAACGATGGTGCGTCCGCTTATGCCGTCGGCGGCCTTGAGGAAAGCGCCCGCGAACGCATCCACGTCCGCGAGCGTCTTGTACATCTTCCAGTTGCCGGCGATCAACGCCCTGCGCATGAGAACCCCTCAACCCTTGTTATTTATCGAGCACGGCCACGCCCGGCAGGACCTTACCTTCCAGCATCTCCAGGAAGGCGCCGCCGGCGGTGGAGACAAAGCTTACCTTGTCATACACCCCACTCTTATGGAGTGCGGCATCTGTATCACCGCCGCCGACAATGGTCAAGCCCTTTGATGCGGCGATTGTCCTGGCAATGGTCATGGTACCCGATGCAAAGGCCGGGATCTCGAACATGCCCATAGGGCCGTTCCAGATGATGGTAGCGCAATCGGATAAGGCCTCGGCGAAGAGGGCCTCGCTAGCCGGGCCGATATCCAGACCCATGATATCGCCTTTAAGCTCCTGGATGGTCAGGATGGAACTCGGCGCACCCTCCTTGGGTTCACCGGCGCACACGCAGTCCACCGGCAGATAGAGTTTCACGCCCTTGGCCTTGGCCTTTTCCATGACCGTACGGGCGGTATCGATCAGATCGTTTTCGACCAGGGATTTGCCGATCTCCTGTCCCAAGGCCTTGACGAAGGTGAAGGCCATGCCCCCGCCGATGATCAGCTTGTCGACTTTGTCCAGCAGGTTCTCCAAAATCTCGAGTTTGCCCGACACCTTGGCTCCGCCGACCACGGCCGCCATGGGCCGTTTGGGGTCTTTGAGCGCCTTCTCTATGTTCAGGACTTCTTCGAGCATCAGGAAGCCGGCCGCCGTTTCACTGATGAACTCGCAGACACCGTGCGTTGAGGCATGCGCGCGATGGGCCGTTGCAAAGGCATCGTTCACATAGCAATCAGCCAGGCCGGCCAATTCCTTGGCAAAGGCCTGATCATTCTTCTCTTCCTCGTTATGAAAGCGTAGGTTCTCAAGCATCAGCACCTCTCCGGGCTTAAGCTCCGCCACCATGTCCTGGACATCGCGACCGATGCAGTCCGGCGCCATGTTGACGCTGATGCCCAGTAGTTCAGAGAGCCGGCGCGCAATCGGCATCAGGCTCTGGGATTTCACTACCTTACCTTTGGGGCGACCGAGGTGTGACATGAGAATGACCTTAGCCTTGGCGTCCACGGCATACTTGATCGTGGGAAGCGCGGCCCGGATGCGCGAGTCGTCGGTTATATTCAAGGCCTCATCCAGCGGGACGTTAAAATCCACCCGGATCAGAACCTTTTTGCCCGCCATATTCAAATCCTTTATGGACCTGATCGCCATTGCATTACCTCCTTACCAGGGATAAAACTTTTAGGAGATCCCGTATCCTTTATTATATAAGGACAGACCGTGGAGTGTTCCTTTTCCGGTAGACGCCACTTTTTTCAAGTGCCTGTCCCCTTTGCTAAAGAATAGTAAATTGTATATAATCACTTATAATCGCTGTCAATGGATTTCAGGACGGCAGCAAGCGCTAAAGGAAGACTATGGCGATATTTGAGCACGTAGGGACCCGGTTCAGGGTCCTGATTCATCATCTGGTTCAAGGCAACACAAAGAAGGCCAGGCGCCTAGCCGCTAAGGCGCGGAGCGATCAGGACGGGACCGTCCCCGGCATCGTGTCGCAGAACCTGATCGAATCACTGGCCCAGGAACAGGCCCTCAAGAACGGCGGCCTCAACCTGCCCAGTCTTTTTCCCGGCCTCGGCACCATTATATCCTTCCTGCTGGCCGGTGCGGAGAATTTCCTGATCCTCGACCAGAGCGTTACCGTCATTCTCGCTCTCTGGCGCTTGCACGGCCGAGACGATGAAGGCGAAGAGCGGGAGGACTTCGTGATCCAGGTGCTCGGCGAGGCCTATGACCTCATCGACGAATCACAAGCAGCCGACGCCAAGGATATTACCCGGCGCTATATGACCCAAGAACTGCCCCAGCGCTACCTGCACGTAGGATTCAACCGCATTCTTGACAGGCTGTTTCCTCCACGCCGCCGCTTACGGCTTGTACCGGTCGTGGGTGTGTTCGTCTCGGCCTATGACGGGTATCGAACCGTTGTCGGCGCAGGCCGTATCGCGTTAAAGCATCTCCAGAAAAAAACGCTTTAAGTGTGAGGTGGCAAAGCTTTAACTTACTATGGACTATACAACCGCGCGCCAGAACAAAACAGACTTAAGGAGCGACGAAGTCGTGGAGCGAGGTGAAACAATTCCGCAGGAAAGCGGCATTGGACGTGTCGTAAGACACGCCCGTTGGGTGAAGGTCATGGATGACCTGAATCACCTTTAGCGTACGCCGCAGCTCCTACGACGAGCAGCGACGATGATATGGTCACAATTCGGCAGGATAGCCGAATTGGACACACCTTGCGTGCGCCCAAGGGTGAGGATCAGGGATGATCCGAATCAAAGTTCTGGTTCGCCGTTTTAGGCTGCGGGACGCGCCAGATAGATCGCCTCCTGCGGACAGGCCTCAGCACACACGTTGCATCCCACGCAGGCCTTTTCTTCCTTAAGATAGGCGCTTGAGGACAGATCGCGCGGGAAATCCGGCGGTTGGGAAATTTCCAGGCATCCAAAGGGACAGGTATCAACGCAGATGCTGCAGGAGGTGCAGATCGAACGGATGACCACCGGCTTGGGCCATTCGGATTTTTTCATCTTAACGCAAACCCGATCCCGCGCGTCTAAAATCGCGCCGTCATTGGGGCAGATGCGCCCGCAGACGCCGCACTCGATACACCGGGATCCGTCGATGATATGTCTCTGTTTCTTCTCTCCGGAAACAGCGTCCATCGGGCACACTTTGACGCATGCGCCGCACCCCTTGCATAACTCCGTAATGCTGTATGACATGAGAAATCCCTCCACCTTAGGGAAATTAGTACTATATCGCTACAACTTATATACGCCTTTATCCCAGATCTTCACCCAGTTGCGCTTGAGCACTTCCGTGGCCTTCTTGAGATGGTCCACCTCGAGGATCATGACCGGGTTGGAGGCCCGGCCGATATAAGGATACATGGTGATGACATTGATGCCGGCGTCCTTCAAGGGCCGCAAAACCGCATTCATGCCGCCGGGATGGTCGGGCATCTCGACCGCCAGCACGTCGGCTTCCGCGAACTCGACCTCCTTGGCCGACAAGGCGTCCTTGGCCTTCTTGGGATCATCAACCACCAGACACACATCGCTGATCTCGGTTGATTCCTGGCTTACAGCGATAGCCCGGATATTGACCCCCTGCTCTCCCAGGGTATTACTCAAGAACGAGAGCTTGCCGGAAATATTCTGTGTTTTGAAACGCAATTGTTTGATGCTCATGCCCTACCTCCCCCCCTGGGAAAAATAGTTGATACCCGCTTTGAGAGCCTCGATATTGGCGGACTTGAAGCGGTCCTTGCCCTTGCCCAGGATCGCGGCCATATTATCCATGATGGTGGCGGGCTTGACCAAACGGGTCCGTCCGACAAAGGCCCCCAGCATGACCATGTTGGCGTAGCGGATACCCACGCCGTCTTTGGCTATGTCGTTGACCGGGATCTCCAGGACCTCGATATCGCCCCGCACCGGCCGGTCGGTGACCAGGTTGCTGTTGATAAAAACTTCCCCGCCCGAGACGGTCTGATTCTGGAGACGCAAAAGGGACTGATTGTCCATGATCACCAGGTAGTCCGGGGAGGATGCCACGGGCGAGGCGATCTCCTCATCCGAGATGGCGATCGTGCAGGAAGTGATCCCACCCCGCATCTCGGCGCCGTAGGACGGCAGGTAGGTCACGTAATGGTCTTCCTCCATGGCGGCCCAGGCAATGCATATCCCCGAAAAGAGGATGCCCTGTCCGCCGATCCCGCTCATCATGATTTTCTGCAGCATGACTGTATCTACGCCTTTTCTTTGCTGATGTCCTTGAGGACGCCGGGAACGAATTCCTTTTCCATGACATCTTCAAGGTATTTGAACGACTCCACCGAACTGAGCTTCCAGTTGGTGGGGCAGGGTGAAAGCACCTCGATCAGGGCATATCCCAGACCCTGGCGCTGGATATCGAATCCTTTGCGGATGGCCTTCTTGGTTGCGTTCACCTTGGCCGGCGTGGCCAGGGAGGTGCGCACGACATAGGCAGCCCCGGGCAGGTTGGCGATCAGGTCCGTGATCTTCAAGGGGTAGCCCTCCACCTTGGCGCGCCGTCCATAGGGCGAGGTGGAGGTCTTCTGTCCCAGCATGGTGGTCGGCGCCATCTGGCCGCCGGTCATGCCGTAGACGGCGTTGTTGACGAAGATGCTCGTGATCAGCTCGCCACGGTTGGCGGCATGCAGGGTTTCGGCCGTGCCGATGGCGGATATGTCGCCGTCTCCCTGATAGGTGAACACCAGGCATTCGGGCCGGGCGCGCTTAACGCCCGTGGCGATGGCGCAGCCCCGGCCGTGGGCCGATTCGACCATGTCCACATCGAAATAATTGTATGCCAGCACGGCGCAGCCGGCCGGCGGTATGCCGATGGTAATCCCGCGGATATCCATCTCGTCGATGATCTCGGCCACCAGCCGGTGCAGGATGGAATGGCCGCATCCCGGACAATAGTGGAACGGATTGGCTTTCAGGCACGCGGGTCTAGCGAATATCTTCTTCACCTACAACTCCTTCTGCAGCCAGTGCCGCTCGATGATGCGCTGGATCTCCTGGGGAGCCGGCACGACGCCGCCCGGCCGACCGTAGAATACGCACTCTACGCTTCCACCCACGGCGAGTCTGACGTCATCGATCATCTGGCCGGTGCTCATCTCGAACACCAGGAAGAGCTTGGCTTTTTTGGCGATCGACGTCACGGCCTCATCCGGGAACGGCCACAGCGTGATCGGGCGCAGAAGCCCCACCTTCAGACCTTCACTCCGAGCGCGCTTCACGGCGCCCTTGGCGATGCGTGCCGCCGTGCCGTAGGCCACCACCACCATTGTGGCGTCGTCGGTCATGTACTCCTCATGGCGCGGCAGGGTCTGTCGCATGAGGTCGTACTTACGTTTGAGCTTCCAGTTGTGTTCTTCCATCTCCGGCGGGTGCAGGATAAGCGAGCGCAGGATCCTCGAGGGGCGGCCTTGAGCGCCGGTCAGGATATAATCCTTGGGTGGCAGGTCGGCCGGCGGCTGCGCGTGCATGGTAATGGGCTCCATCATCTGGCCCATCATACCGTCACCGATGATCATCACCGGCGTGCGATAGATATCGGCGATATCGAAGGACTCCATGGTGATGTCGTAAAGTTCCTGGATGGAGGCCGGGGCAAAGACCGGCATGCGGTAGTCCCCATGGCCGCCGCCGCGCGTGGCCTGGTAGTAGTCGCCCTGGCTGGGGGCAATGTTGCCCAATCCGGGTCCGCCGCGCACGATATTGACGATCACGGCCGGGATTTCCTGGGCCGCCAGGAAGGAGAGCCCCTCCTGTTTCAGGCTGATGCCGGGAGAAGACGACGACGTCATGGCGCGCGCGCCGGTAGCGGCCGCTCCGTGCACCATGTTGATGGAGGCTATCTCGCTTTCGCCCTGGAGGAACACGCCGCCGACCTCGTCCATGCGGCGTGACATGTATTCAGGAATCTCGTTCTGAGGGGTGATCGGATAGCCGAAATAACAGCGGCAGCCGGCCTGGATGGCGGCCTCGGCAATAGCGTCCGTACCCTTCATCAAGACCTTAGCGCTCACGATAGACCTCGATAGCCACCTCCGGACACATCAACGCGCACAGGGAACAACCCTTGCAGCGCTCCTTGATGAATTCCGCCGGATGGTAGCCTTTGGTATTAATCTCGTCCGAGAGCTGGATGGCTCCTTCGGGACATACGGATATACACAGCTCGCAGGCCTTACATAATGACTTATCGATCGTTATCATTCCGTTCACTGCCATTTGTTTTCCCTCTCGTTGCATCGAACGCATTTTCTAGCATCAAAATTCTTGTCTGTACAGGGAGTTTTTTTAGCCGATAAGCATGAGGGAACGCCGCCGGAATCAACCCAGGCGGGGGTCGTACGGAACAAGAAGGATCGGGAAGAGAGGTCGGCCAAGAACCTCCTTCCTGTAAAAGCTTGCTAATACTCCGTAATCTCGAGCCCCAACGTGGTGTCTCCCACGGCACGGAATTTCAGGTCGTAGCGTCGTTCGACGGGCGGCGCCGCCTCGCCTTTCCAGACCCGGATGATGCTCACCTTGTTGCCTATGCGTTTCAGCACTTCGTAGCGATCGTTATTGGAGAAATAGGCTACCGTGGCCCTTGTTCCAGGCTGGGTGCGTATCCATAATGCAGGCAAGGTTTCACCTTTCTTCAAGCGGAAGATATACCGCCCGGGCTTGTAAATGGCGTAATCCGTCGGGACATCGCCGAACTTGGATGCCAGGTCTCTCCAATGCTGGATTTCGCTCTCCTTCTCCGGCGGCAGGGCATTGGCGTTGGACAAAAGCTGGTTGAAGATGCTGGTTTTGGCCCGGGGGCTGTATTTAGCGGCGGTTTCATAATAGTACATTCGGTATTTGCTGTCGGCCTTGGGGGCCTGTGCGAGGATGAGATCGCCGACAGAATCGCCCAGCTTGGCATTGATGGCCACCGCGACGTCGAAGTACTTGAGCGCCGGATCCAGCGCCCCCTGTTTGACCGACGCAGCCCCTTTTTCGAAGGGTTTTTGGGAGATCGCGCCGGTGGCACCCAGATAATAATCGGCCTTGAGGTAGTTTTCCGTGGCCTTATCGACCGTTTCGTTGTCCAGCGACATAAGCGCGATCTCGCCAGCGTTCTCGTAAATCTGCGCTATCCGCGGGCCTATTTTGGGATCGAGCTTGTAGGCACTGAAGAATCGCTCCTGGGCGCGTTGGAAATCACCCCGCTGGTAGTAATACTGGCCGACGACGAAATGATTTTCGGCGTTTTCCGGGTCTTGCATCAACGCCAGGTCATAGGCCTGATCGGCTTCGTTATACTTCTTTTCCCGCACGAAGCCGCGCGCGGCGCGCATATAATCCTTGCCCTCAATCGGCAGATCCTCCGGGATTACCTGGGTGTCGAGCACGGCCAGATTGACCCGCGGCAGTATATCACGGGTGATGCGCACGCGTACGGCGATGTTCTTTTTGCGCTTGAAACGCATCTGGAAATCCGATCCGGCCGGAACCTGTTCGATCACCAGGCTATAGCAGCCGTTCGTGGTCAGAATCCATCCCGGTTCATAGGACTGGCCCGTATTCAATCCGATCTCTTCCGCCCCTTCGAAGCTCGCCTTGCCGGGCAGGATACCGACGACATCGAGCCGATCGCCGGTCTTGATCTGCGCGTCCCATTTGAAAACCGTTATGCTCCCGCTGTCACGGTTGATGTCCGCATCGGTGTACATGCGATCGAAGACGACCACCGGGGTCATCCTGGGAAAGGCCTGATCCACGAGCTCCGGCCCGGCGATCTGGGCGGCCTTCTGGCGGTAGGTCTGCCGCAGCATTGGGGTTTCGAGCGCCATCTGCAGATAGAGCTTGGCCACGGCATTGCGATCCGAGGAAGTAACGGCATATCGCAGGGCCTTCTCGGCGTAATCGATCTTTCTAGGCGGGTCCAGGGCCTTCTGGGCCAGCTTCAGGTAAAAGCGCTGGGCGCCCCTGAGACTTGGGTCATACTGCATGGCCTGCTCAAAGGCCGCCTGGGACTCGCTCAGCCGGTTATTTTCAAGCTGCGCGACCGAGGCCTTCTTATAGAGCGCTACCACCTCCACCTTCTGCGAGGGCTTCAGCCTGATGACGGTGTCGAACCTCTGCTTGGCTTTTGCATAATCGCCTTGTTCCAGATAGAGCGTGGCGAGCAGCCAGTTGGCGTCATAGTCCATAGGATTACGGTCCAACGACTCCTCAAGGGTGTTGACGGCAAGCGTACGTTTGCCGGCCTTGAGGTAGGTATTGGCTTTCTGGACCTCCTTGCTGGCCGCCCAAACGCCTTGAGCGCCCGCAAAGAGATACAGGGCCAAAAACAGCAGGACCATGCGCGGCATCAAACCCTTCATCAGCTCCACCCCTAACAAAATGTGTATCGTGCTGCAATATGTGAATCGTCACTTTGCTTGACAGAAATAATACCTCAGCGAATTATTTGTCATTTTCTCCTCTCACCCTCCTGTGGTATACTTATGGCCGCAAGCTTGACGTGGAGGAGTATGCCCAGGGTATCCATGTTCATCCCATGCACGATGGATCTCCTGCTGCCACAGGTGGGAGAGGCGGCCATGATTCTGCTCAAGCGTCTGGGAATCGCACCCTCATACCACCCGGAGCAAACGTGCTGCGGCCAGCCGCTCTTGAATGCCGGGCATCGTGCCCAGGCCCGCCGGGCCGCCAAACACTTCCTCACGACCTTCTGGGACGACGACATCGTGGTCAGTCCTTCGGGCTCATGCGTGTGCATGGTCAAACGGCACTATCCAGAACTACTCAAAGACGAACCGGCCTGGCATACCAGGGCCCTGGCGATGGCGGAAAAGACCTTCGAGCTCAGCCAGTATCTCGTGGATGTCCTGGGATCGACCGACGTGGGCGCAACCCACCACGGTACGGTCACGTATCACGACTCTTGCCACATCCTGCGTGGTCTGGGCGTGACGGAGCAACCGCGGTTGCTCATCCGGAACGTGCGGGGTGCGCAGTATGTCCCGCTTGCCAATGCCTATACCTGTTGCGGCTTCGGCGGCGAATTCGCCGCTAAATACCCGGATATCTCAGGCGCTCTCGTCCGCGACAAGGCGCAGAGCTTCTTGAGTTCACCGGCCGACCTCCTACTCGTAAGCGAGCCGGGATGTCTGCTCAATATCGGCGGGTACCTGCACCGCCACTATCCCGACAAACGGGTCATGCACCTAGCTCAATTCCTGATTCAGGACGGGGGTCGCTGAACATGCAGGCGCGCACACAGGAATTCAAAGCCACGGCACGACGTGAATTGGGAAATGCCTTAAGCCAGACCTTCCTGTCGCTCTTGCCGCCGGGTTTTACCGCGCTACGGCAGATCGGCATGTCCTCCTTCCCGGATCCGGATGCGGCCGTGGAGTACGCCCGCGCCATCCGGGCCGAGGCCATCGCCCGTCTGCCCGAACTGCTCGAACAATTCGAACGCCGTGCGATCGAGCTGGGTGCCACGGTGATCTGGACACGTACGTCGCACGAGGCCAACGAAATCATCCTTGACCTGGCGCGTGAGCGTGGGGCCACCTATATCACCAAGTCCAAGTCCATGATCACCGAGGAAACCGGCCTCAATGAACACCTCCGTGAGGGTGGCGTGGAACCGTTCGAGACCGACCTGGGCGAATTCATCACCCAGCTGCTTGGACGCCCGCCCTTCCACATCGTGGGGCCGGCCATCAACGTAGCGCCCGAAGAGATACGCGACGCCTTCATGGCCAAGGCCGGCCTCAAGGAATCCACCACCGACCCGGTGCGGCTGGGCCTGGCGGCGCGCCTTTTCCTGCGCGACAAGTTTGAGCATCTCAAGATGGGGGTGGTGGGCGTGAACATGGCCGTGGCCTCCACCGGCACCATCATCAACGTGGAAAACGAGGGCAACATCCGCATGATCAAGTCCTCACCGCCCACCGTGGTGGCTCTCATGAGTCCGGAAAAGGTGGTGCCCACCATGAGCGATGCCCTGCATCTGCTGCGGATCCTGTCTCGCAACTGCACGGGCCAGAAGATCACCAGCTATGTCTCTTTCGACAGCGGTCCCAAGCGCGACAGAGAGATCGACGGACCAGAGGAGCTCTTCATCGTCATCGTGGACAACGGCCGTTCACAGATCTACCAGGACCCCCTGACGCGCGAGGCACTGCGCTGCATCCGCTGCGGCGCGTGCCTGAATACCTGCCCGGTCTACACCAAGATCGGCGGATACCCCTACGGCTTCGCCTACTCAGGACCCATGGGCCAGGTACTCAACCCCCTGCTGCTCGGTCTGGTAGACACCAGGGACCTGTATCAGGCCTGCACCCTGTGCGACGCCTGCCGCGAGGTGTGTCCGGCCGGCATCGACCACCCGTCCCTGTTGCTCTCCTACCGCGCCCGGGCGGCTTCAGACGTGCACGGTCAGCAAACGGTCCATGCCCTGCTGCGGCGCTCTCTGGCAACCCTGCTAGCCTTTGCCATGACCCATCCCCGCCTGTGGGATCTGGGCATCAAGCTTGCCAGGCCCTTAGTCAACATAGCGGCACAGAAAGGCTCTATAAATAACCTGCCGGGCGCCCAAGGCTGGTTTGCGTGCCGGGACCTGCCGGCCATGCCGGAGAAGACCTTCCGGGAACGCTGGAGACAAGACCATGGCTGATACCCGAGGCTGTATCCTTGAGGCTTTGCGGACCGCGGTAAGGCTTCCGCCTGCGCCCCGGCCGGTCCTGCCGTTACAACCCGAGCTCATACTCGATAGACCGCAGTTGGTCGCGCGTTTTACCGAGGAACTCAGCGTCCAGACCGGAGTGGTGCTGCGCGCCACGGATGCCCGTGATGCGTTGCGCCACCTGACTGAAACCGCCAAGGCCGAACACATCGCCACTATCATGACATCCACCGATAGCGCCCTAGCCCCCCTTGACCTAAAGACCTGGGGACAGACCCACAACATCGCCGTCCATACCGCCGCTGATTTTGCTGACCGCGAGGCTTTCCGCGCCGCCTGCTTTGGGGCGCAGGCCGGCATCACCGGGGCCGATTTCGCCATTGCCGAGACCGGCACCCTGGGCATCATCTTCCATGCGAATCAGCCGCGGCTGATCAGTATCGCCCCCCCGCTGCATATCGCGATTTTCACTATCGACCGCCTGGTGCCCACCTACGAACAGGCTATCAGCCAGGTCTTCCAGGATAAGCATACCCCACCCAGCCAGTTCGCCTTCATCACCGGTCCCAGCGCCTCGGCCGACATCCAGGCCATAGCCTTCAAAGGCATGCACGGCCCACGCAAGCTGATCGTGATCCTGGTGGGGTAGCTCTGAAAGCATCGTACTTACCCCAGCCGCTTCAATCCCGAATCCACAGCCTGATTGTTCTTCGTGCTCTTCGTGTGCTTCGTGGTTGATCTTTTGTGTGCTTGACACTCGCTGCATGCTATGTGAGGTTCTAGGGCACATGGCTATGCTACAGGGTTTCAAGGATCGCTGGAGTTCTCAAGGCGGATATCGCGAGTTCTTTGTCCTGGCCTTTCCCCTGATCCTGAGCACGGCCTCGTGGTCCATCCAGAACTTCGTGGAGCGCATGTTCCTGACCTGGTACTCGGCCGAAACAATAGCGGCCGCCACCCCGGCCGGGATTCTCAACTTCACGCTCATGAGCCTTTTCATCGGCACGGCCAGCTATGTAGGCACCTTCGTGGCCCAGTACCATGGCGCCGGGGCACAGCGGCGCATCGGCCCGGCAATCTGGCAGGGGATCTACGTCTCGCTCTTAGGTGCTGTTCTTATCATGGCCTGCATCCCGCTGGCCGGGCCCGTCTTCACCTTCATCGGCCATGATGAGACGGTGCGGCGCTATGAGATCGAATATTTCCAGATCCTGTGCCTGGCCGCCTTTCCGGTCATCGCCTCCTCGGCCCTCGCGGGCTTTTTCTCGGGGCTCGGACGGCCCTGGCCCGTGATGTGGATCAACACCCTGACCACCGTGGTGAGCCTGCTGGCCGGCTACGTGATGATCTTCGGGCGGCTGGGCACGCCCGAGTTGGGCATCCGCGGCGCGGCAATAGCCATGATCATTTCCGGCACCTTTTCGTTTGTGTGCTACCTGGTCCTGATCCTGCGCCGCAAAGAGGCGCAAGCCTACGACACCCGGGCAGGCTACCGTTTTGATCGCGCATTGTTCACCCGCATCCTCAGATTCGGTTTTCCCTCCGGCCTGCAGTTCTGCCTGGACATGGCCGGATTCACCATCTTCGTGCTTTTGATCGGCCGACTCGGCACCGCGGCCCTGGCCGCCACCAATATCGCCTTCAACATCAACACCCTGGCCTTCATGCCCATGCTGGGATCCGGGGTGGCAGTCTCGGTGCTGGTGGGGCAATACCTGGGCAAGAACCGGCCCGACCTGGCCCGGAAGAGCACCTACACGGGTCTGAAAATTACGCTGGTTTACATGGGTTTCATCGCCGTACTCTACGTGCTTATTCCGCATGTCTTCGTGGATGCCTTCACCCTGAGATCCCAAACCTCCGAAATGACAACAATCGCCGCGCTGACCGTAGTGCTGCTGCGCTTCGTGGCCCTTTACTCGCTGTTCGACGGGCTGAGCATCATCATTGCCTCGGCCTTAAAGGGCGCGGGGGACACGCGCTTCGTCATGCTGATCAATGTGGCGCTCTCGGCTTTCATGGTAGTCCCCACGTATATTATAGTGATTCATCTCAAAGGAGGCATCATCCCCTGCTGGAGCATTGCCACGGGGTATATCATGTGCCTGGGCATTATTTTCCTTATACGTTTCAGGGGCGGCCGCTGGCAGAGCATGCGCGTCATCGAACCGCATGTCGCGGCCCTGCCGCCCGGCTGCGCTGAATGCCCGGATGCGCGCATCGAACCCTGAAGACCTAACCATCAGATGCATGCCTGGAGAAATATTCCGTTCCACTCCCAAGGCACCTACGACCTGACTGCGATCGCGTATGACGTGGAAAACATAAGCGGCCGTAGTCTAAATGGAAACAAATTACCCATATGGTAAATATTTCTTTCCCCATACCCATGTTCGCCACTCTACTCCACCGGTTCATTACCTTGACTGAAGCCTCTTGTGGAGCATACTATCGCAAACAATAATCACATAAATGTTTCTTTTATCATAATGTTACATGGCACTATCCGCCAGGACACCCAATGATATTTCGATATTGGCATCGCACTTGCAATACCATGCGACAGGAAGTAGAACTTCCCAAAATCATAAAAATACTTTAAGGAGGCTTTACTATGAAACAGATCAAAAGGTTTTTTAAGGAAGAAGAAGGGTTGGAGTTGACCGAATACGCCGTCATGGGCGCTCTGATTGTTGCAGCCCTGATCGCCGCTATTACAGCACTTTCTGGAGCGATCTCTGGTGAATTTGGCAGAATCACTGGTGTTATTACAAGCCGTTAATACACGGTGCCCTGTCAAATAAACCAATTTCAATTTTACATGTGGGGGGCATATCAGAAAATGCCCCTCACATATATTAAAAAATTAGGATAACAATCATGAAACGAGCTATCAGATTCTTATTTGATGAAAAAGGCCTGGAAATCACCGAATATGCAGTCATGGGCGCACTGATATGCTTGGGCATGATACCTGCCGTAGCGACCCTGAGCACCACGGCTTCAACTTTATTAACAAGAATAACAGACATCATTATATCGGCTATTCCTTGATCCGGGCAAACACGGCGCTGGAGACCGCGACACCATGGAGTCCTCAAACAAATGGACAACCTAAACCAACATAGCGCCGATATTGGATCGACTCCATGCTGCAAACACTAATCATTCTCACACCCATTCTGGTCATTGCCGCTGTAACGGACATCCGCTGGGGCAAGATCTTCAACTGGCTGACCTTTCCGGCCATATTCATTGGCATTATCTATCAATTAATCATGGCAGGCCTACCGGAAGGACTTCTGAGCATCGCGGGCCTGTTCGTGGGCATGGCCTGTTACCTGCCCTTTTACCTCATGGGCGGCACCGGCGCAGGTGATGTCAAACTCATGGGCGCGGTGGGCGCCTTTCTGGGGCCCAAGGGCGTGTTCTACGCCTTTATCTATAGCACATTAGTAGGAGGTATCTATGCCGTGCTGCTGCTCATCAGCCATCGGATGTTCGAGGAGACTTTGCAGCGGTACTGGTCCATGATTCGAAACCTACTGGTCTTCAAAAAACTTTTCTATATACCACCGGCCAACCCTGCAGCCATACCGGTGCTGAAATACGGTATCGCCATTGCTTTGGGCACCATTGGATATATGTTGCACGAAATACTCTGATAGAGCATTTAACAAAGATCGCGTATGCAATTATGTAAAAGGAGTCAAAGGCTATGATAAAAAAATTCTGGAACACCATGAGCGGGCAGAACCGGTCCCTGCTCTTCATCGTGCTGGCCGTTGTCATTGCCGGCCTGGTCACGATGTGGGCCAGCACCTTACTCACGGGCAAGACAGAAGTCAAGGCCCAGAAGGTGGAAACCATGCCCATTGCCGTAGCGGCCGTAGACGTAAACTGGGGCGAAGTGCTGGTCAAGGAGCAGGTCAAGACCCTGCCCTACCTGAAGGCCAACCTGCCGGCCGGCTACTTCGCGGACGCGAATGCCCTGGTGGGCCGCACCATCCTGTTCCCGGTCAAGGCCAATGAGCCCATCCTGGACTCTCGCTTAGCACCCATGAACTTCAAGGGCGGCGGCGTGGCGGCCGTAGTGGGCGAGGGCAAACGCGCCATGGCGGTCAAGGTGGACAAGGTTATCGGGGTTTCGGGTTTCATACACCCCGGCAACCGTGTGGATGTGCTGGTGACCTTACCTGAACAGGGCCAGGACAAAAAACCGCCGATCGCCAAGATCGTGCTGGAGAACGTGCTGGTGTTGGCTACGGGCACGGAGATGGAGGCTGACAAGAAAAAGGAAAAGGCCGCACCCGTGGATGTCATCACCCTGGAGGTCACGCCCGAGGAAGGCGAGAAGCTAGCCCTGGCCGCAGCGGAAGGCAAACTTCAGTTGACCCTACGCAACTTCACGGACACCCAGGAGGTGCACACCAAAGGGACTACGGTCCCGGTCCTGTTGACGTCCTATTCCGGCGTGAGTACGCCGGTTGCCAAGCCCGGAATGAGAAGGGCGGCCCAGGCTCCCCGTAGGGTTGTGAATGCCCCGGCTCAGTCCCCGGTGGTGACCGTGGAAATCATCCAGGGATCAGATGTGAAGCAGTATCGCTTTGGGAAGGGGGAATAAGATCATGCGCACGCACAACATGATAATAAGGAAAATCTTTTTGAGTGCCATTCTGATGGCCCTCATTGGTTGTTTATCCTTCACAGCCCTGGCCAGGGCTGCTCAATCCCAGGATACGGCCTTGGCCCAGCAGTTGGCGGTGGGAGAATCGAAGATCATCGAGCTTAAAGCACGCGCAGCCAAGATTGAAATTACCGACCCCACCATTGCCGAGGTCATGGTGCTCACGCCATGGAGACTCTATCTGACCGGCAAAAATCCAGGCTCCACGCGCCTAATCATGAGAAACGGCAATAATACGATTGCTTCCATCATGGTCATCGAGGTGGCCCCCAACGTAGCCCAGCTCAAGATCAAACTGCACGAGATGTTCCCGCAAGAAAAGGATATCCGTGTACATGCCGGCCCTGACAACATCACGCTTTCCGGTACGGTCTCAAACGCGGCCAACCTGTCCCAGGTGATTGCCCTGGCGCAGAGTTATGCGCCTGTGAGCAAGGACAAGGACACCAATGGCAAGGTTACGAGCTTTCTGGAAGTGGGCGGGGTACAGCAGGTCATGCTGGAAGTGAGAGTCTCCGAGATCTCGCGCTCGCTGCTCAGGCGCCTGGGCGTAAACTTCAACTATATCACGGACAAGGGCGCCAACCTGGGAATTACCCTTTTGGGCAACCTCACCGGGCTCCCGGCCCAGGGGTGGCCTGGCAATGCCCTGGAAGTTTCGGATGTGGTCAACTATATCGCCCAGTTCCCTGGTCATGACGCCACCTGGACAGCCTTCGTGGATGCGCTGAAAGAGGAAGGCCTGGTTAAGGTGCTGGCCGAACCCACACTCATCACCTTGAGCGGCAAGACCGCCAACTTCCTGGCCGGCGGGGAATACCCGATTCCGGTGCCGCAGGATGAAAATATAACCATTGACTACAAACCCTACGGCGTGGGTCTGAACTTCACGCCCACGGTGCTGGGCAACGGAAAAATCAGCATGCAGGTTAACCCGGAGGTTTCGGAGCTCAATTTCAATAATTCCGTCCAAATTTCAGGCTATATCGTGCCGGCCCTGACCACACGACGCGTGGCTACTACCATCGAGCTGGCTGACGGCCAGAGCTTTGCCATCGCGGGTCTGTTGAGCAGCAACCTACGCGAGGTCGTCAAGAAGTTCCCGGGCCTGGGCGAAATCCCGGTTTTGGGCGCCCTGTTCAGGAGCACCTCCTACCAGAAGGATGAGACCGAGCTGGTCATCATCGTCACCCCACATCTGGTCAAGCCCCTTGATATGGCCAAGCAGACCCTGCCCACCGATGCCTTTATCGAGCCTAATGAGATCGAGTTTTACTTGTTGGGCAGCATGGAAGGCCACGGGGAAAATACGCAGGCCAAACCCAAGGCGGCGATCGTGCCTGACAGCGGCGGACTGGACGGTGATTTCGGCTATATCAAGCCCGAATAACGAACGGAACAAAGGCAGAAGAAGATGAACCACGAAGGGCACGAAGGACGCGCAGAAATGCTGAAGCACAAAGGCTTATGCCGAATCTCTAATTCCCTTCGTGATCTTCGTGCTCTTCGTGGTGATATGCTTCTTGAATCAAAGAAAAAAGCTGTTGACCACGAAGCACACGAAGGGCACGAAGAAAGGCATTATATTTCAGGAGGGACCATGCACAAACTATCATTGACAATCATCGCCGGTATGGTGCTGGCGTTGCTGGCCGTGGGCTGCGGCCCCACCCGCACACAGATGGATTTCGGCACGTCCTACCAGCTGGCCAAATTCAACCAGATCCAAAATCCGCAGGCGGAAAAGAACCTCAAACCCGTGGAAGGCATGGACGGCCAGGCGGCCCAGAACGCGGTGGAGAAATATCGTAAGGACTTCGAGAAAACAGCCCCGACGCAGAACTTTTCCATTTCGATCAGTGGTAAATAAAATAATTATAGAAGATTATCAGAACATGCCGATGTCATCATGATGGACAAAAGCATCAGGGTCATGTTGCGTGCCGGGGATGAAACCCTGGCACGCGAACTTAACAGCATTCTCTCGTCGATCCCGGGCGTGCGCCTACAATCCCCCTTGGACGAGGGTCCATGGGATATCTTTATCCTGGATGTGGCTGACGACCCCGAGCAAGCCTTTAGGCTTGTACGCGATATGCAGGCCTCATCCAAGGCCGAACACTTTTTCCTAACCGCGCGCAATTCAGACCCCCAGGTGCTGATCCAGGCCATCAAGCTAGGCGTGAAGGAGTTCTTCCCCCAGCCGCTCAACCATGATGAAGTGCGCGCGGCCCTGGAGCGAATCAGGAAAGATAAATTCGCGGAGGAATTGGAGGCAGGGAAACCTGCCAAGGTGGGCCGTATCATCAATGTCTTCGGTACCAAGGGCGGCATCGGCGCCACCACCATTGCCGTGAACATAGCCGCCAGCCTAGCTGCCATGGAGAATAGCCCGTCGGTGGTGCTGGTGGACATGAACCTGCATTTCGGCGAGGTTCCGCTCTTTCTGGGCATGGACCCGCTTTTTGATTGGGTGGAAATTCTTAAAAACATCTCACGCCTGGACAAGACCTATATGATGAGCACGCTCCTCAAACACCCCGCCGGCATGTACGTGCTGCCTGCGCCGGCCCGCTTCAGCGATGATCTGGCCATCAAGCAGCAGAACATTGAAGATCTTTTCAGGGCCATGCAGCATGTGTTCGATTACATCGTGGTGGATATCGGCCAGGCCTTTGACGGCATCGCCAAGGCTCTGATCCGTTTGTCGGACACCTTACTGCTGGTGACCTTGCTCAGCCTGCCCTGCCTGATCAATACCAAGAAGATCAAAAGTACGCTGGAGTACCTTGGTTATCCAGCCGAGGAGCGCATCAAGGTGTTGGTCAACCGCTACGTGAAGAACTCTGAGATCAGCCTCAAGGACAGCGAGGAAAGCATGGGTAAAAAAGTATTCGCCACCATACCCAATGAGTATGACACCACCATGCGCGCCATCAATTTGGGTAAGCCCTTACGGCTGATGGAGCCCGGCGCGGAGATCAGCGAGAAGTTCGATGCGCTGGCGCATGCCCTGGCGGGCAAGGCCTGGAAGAAAAAACTGGGTCTTTTTTTCAGATCCAGAAAAGGATGATACCGTATGGATTCCCACAGCCCTGTTACCAAAGCTATGGCCTTCACCGCCACCAAGGAATACAATGAATTGAAAGCCAAGATCCACGAGCGGCTCATCGGGCTCATGGATCTCTCCCTCCTGGATACCATGGAAAGGCCCGTGCTAACGCAGGAGATCAAGAAGCTCACGGAACGCGTCCTGGCGCAGGACCATATCAACCTGCCCTTAAACCAGGAAGAGCGTGAACGGCTCTTACGTGAGATCGTTGATGAAATCCTCGGCCTTGGGCCGTTGGAGCCGCTCATGCAGGACCCGGCCGTGGCCGACATCCTGGTGAACACCTACCGCCAGATCTATGTGGAGCGCCACGGCAAGTTATATTTAACCGACGCGCGCTTCAAGGACGAGCCGCACCTGCGCAAGATCATTGACCGCATTGTCTCGGCCGTGGGTAGACGCATCGACGAGTCCTGCCCCATGGTGGATGCCCGGCTGGCCGACGGGTCGCGCGTGAATGCCATCATCCCGCCCCTGGCCATTGACGGCGCCATGCTCTCCATCCGGCGCTTTGCCGTGGACCCCCTCGAGCTGGAAGATTTAATCGCCTTGAGGTCCCTGACCCAGGAGATCGGCCAGCTCTTCGAGGCTATTGTCAAGGCCCGGCTCAATGTGCTGATCTCAGGCGGCACGGGCACGGGCAAGACCACGCTCTTAAATGTGCTTTCGCGCTTCATCCCCGAGGGCGAGCGCATTATCACCATCGAAGACTCGGCCGAGCTGCAGCTCAAGCAGCAGCATGTAATCAGGCTGGAGACCAGGCCGGCCAATATCGAGGGCAAGGGCGAGATCACCCAGCGTGACCTGGTAAAGAATACCTTGCGCATGCGGCCCGACCGCATCGTGGTAGGCGAGGTGCGCGGGGCCGAGGTCTTGGACATGCTGCAGGCCATGAACACCGGCCATGACGGGTCGCTTACCACCATCCACGCCAATTCCAGCCGCGACGCACTTTTACGCCTGGAGACCTTGGTGGCCATCTCGGGCCTGAACATACCCACCGAGGCCATAAGGCGCTATATCAGCTCGGCTTTGGATGTCATCATCCAGAGCTCGCGCATGGTGGATGGCAGCCGCAAGATCGTCAACCTGCAGGAGATTGCCGGCATGGAAGGCAACATCATCACCATGCAGGAGATCTTCTCCTTCGAGCAGACCGGCATCGACGAAAAGACCAAGCGCGTCAAAGGCCGCTTCCGCATGACCGGCATCGTGCCCAAGTTCGTGGACAAGTTCAAGGCCTTGGGCATCCCCTTTTCTTATGACATCTTTAAGCCCGGCAAGATGCTGGAGATCTAAAGACCAGGAGGAACACAGCATGCAATGGCTTATGATCAGTGGCATCTTCCTGGCATCCCTGCTTCTCGTCCTGGGAGTCCTGGGCCTGCTGCGCTCGCGCTGGGACCCTGAGGTCAGGCGCGTGAAGGCCCAGCTCAAGGCTCTGCGGCCGCGCGAGGCCACGGTACACGAGGTGGACCTGACCCGCAAACAGATCCTGAGCGAGATACCCTGGTTTGACCGCCTGCTGATAAACGTGCGTGAGCGCCTGACCGTAATCGATGATCTGCAGCACTTGGCAATTCAGGCCAATATGCCAAAACCCCTGGGCTTTTACGTGCTCATTGCCAGCGTCCTGGGTTTCATCGGTCTGATGCTGGGGATGAAGGCTGGAGTTGCGGCCGCCGTGGCCCTGGGCTTGTTACTGGCTGTGCTGCCATACTTCTACATACAGTACAAAAAGATCCAGCGCATGCGCAAGTTCGAGCGCCAATTGCCCGAGGCCCTTGACCTGGTGGCCCGGGCGCTACGTGCCGGGCATGCCTTCTCCGGCGGCCTCTACCTGGTGGCGCAGGAGTTCGACGACCCCATTGGCCCGGAATTTGCCAAGACACTGGATGAGATCAACTTCGGCATGGGCGTGCCCGAGGCCTTACAGGGGCTCCTGGGTCGGATCGACTGCCCGGACCTTAAATTCTTCGTGGTTTCGGTCATCCTGCAGCGCGAGACCGGCGGCAACCTGGCCGAGATCCTGGAAAATATCGGTCATCTCATGCGCGAACGCTTCAAGCTCTTAGGCAAGGTAAGGGCGCTCTCGGCCGAGGGCAAATTCTCGGCCGGTGTACTGATCTCCCTGCCCATTCTGTTCGGTGTGTATCAACTCATTGTCAAACCGGAGCTTATCAAGTTCTTCTTCCAGGATCCCACAGGCAAAAAACTGATGGTTTGGATGTTCATCAGCATGATCCTGGGCGTGTTCTTCATGCGACGGGTCATCAATATCAAGGTCTAAGGGGCCGAGAGCTATGGATAGTCAATTGATCATCATGGCGCTGGTATTTCTCTTCAGCTTCAGCATCGTGCTGGGCTTGTTTCTGTTCCTACGCTCACGCCAGGAGCGCAGAGTTCTGCTGGGAAAGCTGCAGCTTGATGAAATGAGGCCTCTTGAGACAAGTGTAACCGCTGCTGCTGGAGAGGGGCGGAAATCATCCCTCCTGATGCGTCTGAGCCTGTGGCTGGGCAGCCGCTTCAGACCCAAGAGCGAGGCCGAGATCAGCCATAACCGCATGCTTTTTTTACAGGCCGGGTACCGGGGCTCCAATACCCTGTTGATCTTCCAGGGCGCCAAGCTGATCCTGGCAGTGAGCCTGCCTGTAGCCTTCCTCATAGCGCAGAACATGTTCCTGCACCTACCGAGTCTCCAGGTTGCGATCTTTGCCCTGTGCCTGACGGTCATCGGCTATGGGTTCCCCTTACGCTGGGTGAAGATGGCCATCAACCGCCGCAAAGCTAAGATTACTGAGGGCTTCCCGGACGCGCTGGACCTCTTGACCGTGTGCGTGGAAGCAGGCATGGGCTTGGATTCGGCCATCAACCGCGTGGCCATCGAGATGGCGGATACCAATAAGCCCATCAGCGAGGAGTTCAAGATGCTTACCATGGAGATCCGCGCCGGCCGCACACGCCGCGATGCCTTGAAAAATCTGGCGGCCCGCACCGACCTGGAAGACGTGAGTAGTCTGGCTACGCTTATCATCCAGACCGACAAGTTCGGCACCAGCATCGGCCCGGCCTTGCGGATTCATGCCGACGGTATGCGCACCAAACGTTTCCAGCGCGCCGAAGAGATTGCGGCCAAAATACCCACCAAGCTGATCTTCCCCTTGCTGTTCTTCATCTTCCCCTGCCTGTTCATTGTCATGGTGGCACCGGCGGTCATCCAGGTCATACGGGTGTGGAAGGGGATGTGATGAAACGCACAAGCAGACGAGACGAGGAGCAAAGTATGAAGGTTTGGAAGATGGCATGTCTCGGCATGGCCCTATTTTTCTGCCTGGTGATGGTGGACTGTTCCCTGGGACACGGCCTCGTCCCGCTTAATCAGACACGGGTGCAACCGGGCGTACCCGGCAATGCCGAGGCGCATTACCGGCTGGGGGGCTATTACCAGGAGCGCGGTCGGCAGAGAGAGGCCATCGTGGAATTCAGCAAGACCATCGCCATTGACCCGAGGCATATCAAGGCCTACAACGGCCTGGGCGTCTCGTATACCGAGCTGAAGGATTACGGTCCGGCCATGCAGGCTTATGCAGCAGCACTTGCGCTTAACCCCGACCTGGATTACGTGCATAACAATATGGGCTATGCCTATATGATCCAGGGCTATACGGATGAGGCCATTCAAGCCTTTGAAAGGGCCATGGCTCTGAATAGCTCAAACCCCAGGATCCACAACAACCTCGGTCTGGCCTACCTGGCCAAGGGCTACCCTGAAAAGGCGTTAGCCCAATTGGCACTCGACAAGGGCGAGGCCTGGGCCTTATGCCGCATGGGACAGTGGTATTACCAATACGACCGTTATACAGAGGCCATGGAACATTTCGCCAAGGCCCTGGATATGCAGCCAGCGTTTGTAGAAGCGCGGCAAGGCCTGGAAGCAAGTGAGGCACAAATGCACATGACCCAGGCCCTGGCGGAAAATCCGGACACGGCTGAAACAGTGCAGACAACGGGTATGGCCGTTGACGATGCGAATAAATACGCCGCCGGTTTGAACGCCGATTCACACGCAACCGCAACCCCTTCTCAGACGCATTCGCAAAGCACTACACGCCAGGAAAGAACCTATGAATATCATGTGATCAAAAAAGGCGAATACTTGGTCAAGGTCCTGCGCACCGTCTATGGCGTTTTCGAGAAGCAGATCTACCATCAGTACCTTCCGGTTGTTCTTGAGCTCAACCCTGATATCAAGAACCCCAACCTGATCTATCCAGGGCAGAGGATCTGCATGCCCAAGCCGGATTCGCCCCTGCTCATCCAGCGGCAGCAGAACCTGCCAAAAGCAGCACATGTGGCGGTGGACCTTAAAACGCCTGAGCCGCGGTCTGAGGACGCTCAAAGCTAGAGGAGAGAATAATGCGGCGCGCCATCCTTATGAATACGCTCCTGATCCTGCTGATGGGCTTTACCGGATGCGCCACGCCCAAGCATATCGAGACGGCCGGCAATCAGAGCGAATACCGACGCATGCTGGAAATGCAGAAGCGCCACCAGCAGGCAGAAGCCGTGGCCGAGGAAGAAACCGCCAAGAATGCCCCGGAATTAAGCGCCCAGGAAAGGGAGCTCAGGGGCGACAATGCGCTGCGCAAAGGCAACGAAGCCATGGCCTTTATGCACTATCAGAAGGCCCTCGGCCGAGACCCTAAACGTGCTACGGCACGCTACAAGCTAGGCATGCTCTATCTGAGGAAAGGTCAGACTGACGAGGCGCAAAAGCAATTCGAAGAGATCCTGAAGCTGGAACCTAAAAGTACGCTGGCACTCGACGGACTTGGACGGGTTCATCTGGCCCGGGCGCAAGGTGACAACGCTAGGGTGTATTTCAACCAGGCACTAGCGCTGGATCCCGGTTTGTGGCAGGCCCAGGCCTTTATTGGCATATCCTATGACCAGGAGCATAATTACGACGCGGCCGTAGAGGCCTATCGCAAGGCCATTGCATTGAACGACAAATCGGCCATGCTCTATAATAATCTAGGTATGTCCTACCTGCTCAAAAACGATGACCGGGCTGCGGCCGAGGCTTTTGTCAAGGCCCTGAAATATGAACCAGAAAATCGCCGGGCGTACAACAACTTAGGGATTGCCTTGTGCCGCTTAGGTAAGTTCGACGCGGCCTTGGAGGCCTTTACCAAGGCGGGCGACAAGGCAGGCGCATACAACAACCTAGGGTGTTTCTATTTACAGGCAGGACGCTATGCAGAGGCCATCGAGGCCTTTGAGCAGGCCATCAAGGCCAAGCCCAGCTATTATGCCAAAGCCCATACGAACCTGAAGCGGGCCAGGGAGGCCCTGGCCAAGGAAGATAAGAAGTAATGCTGACCGAAACAATATCGCCATGATGAAAATATGAGGTGGAGGTCTGGCTTATGCCGTACTATGCAGGCTGTAAAAAAACAGCAAGAAATAACAAAGGCAGTATAGTTTCAATGCTACAGGGCATGTCTGAGAGGGGTACGTCCCTGGTCGAGTTCGCACTGGTGCTGCCGTTGCTCCTCATCATCACCTTTGGCATCATCGAGTTCAGCGTCATGCTGTACGATCAGCAGGTTATCACCAATGCTGCACGCGAGGGGGCACGGCGGGGCATCGTGCGCCTGACTGACATCGGGGCCGGGGTTCCGGTGACCGATATAGAAACCACGGTCCGCAATGCCGCGGAACCCCATTTGATTTCGTTCCTGGCAACCCCGACTCCGCCGACGATTGAGGTCACCTGCGAGGGAGCTGCCGGGGGTTGCCCCAATATAGATTCTTTCGGGGATGATCTGGCGGTCAGGGTTACTTACAATTTCCAATACCTGGTGATCGGGAATCTTGTCCCCGGACTGGGTGAAGGGATCAACCTGAGTTCCACCGCCACCATGAAATGCGAGTGATGAGGAGGCAGGTTATGGAAAGACGGCGCGGAACGGTTGGTAATGATAGGGGCGTGATCCTCGTCTATGTAGCCATCGCCATGGCCATGTTTCTCGGCTTTGCTGCGCTGGCTGTGGACGTGGGCCATCTAATGGTCGCCAGAAGCGAACTGCAGAAGATTGCCGATGGCGCGGCTCTGGCCGGCGCACGGACCTTGGGCCGCCTCTATGAATGCAACGGCGACTTGAACGCCACCGACGCATCTTGCCACCCCATGCCGTACGAGGCCCAGCAGACCTACGTGGCCGATGCGGCAGCCATCCGGCAAGCGTCCAAGGACGTTGCCCTCCAGAACCAGGCGGGAGGCTCTGTCTCCGGCATTGCCATCAACGATGCCGATATCGTGATCGGCAACTGGGACCCGGTGAATTATCCGCGCCCCGCGAATGACCCGCTCAGACCCACGACAACCTCTCCGGATGCCGTGCGCGTCACTGCCCGCAGGGACGCTGCGGCGAACGGCCCCGTTACCACCTTTTTTGCCAGGATTCTAGGCATAGACACTGCCGATGTCTCCGCCACCGCGACCGCGGCCCTGACCGGCGAGACTACCAAATCCGAGGGAGGACTTCCTTTCCCGGTAGGCATTTCCCTGGCGTGGTTTCAGAGGCCCTGGGAAACGTATTGCAACCAGGACATCAAATTCTATCCGACCGGCACCATGGAAGGGTGCGCGGGCTGGCATACCTATGATGAAAATGCCAACGCGAGCATGCTCAAGAAGATCCTTGATGGCCTTCTGGATGGCGACTATACGAGCCCGGAAGCCACGGCAGGTGAATCCATCTTCGATTTCACCGGAGGCACACTCGCGAGCGCCTTTCCATATATGAAAGCCCTGTTTGATTACATGAAAACACATGATGATGACGGCAATCCGGACACCTGGACCACATCGGTCGTCGTGTATAACAAGACCGATTGTTCCAACCCGAATGAAGACCTGATGGTCGTGGGATTTTCCACCGTGGTAATCCATACCGTGCTGGAGTCCCCCGCCAAGACCATCGTCGCCACGGTAAAGTGCGACAACGTGGCGCCCGGCCGCGGCGGCGGGGGATATTACGGTACGAAGGGATCCATCCCGAACCTGGTCGAGTGAGTCAGTTATAGCGTTGATGCCGGGATGAGTGAATGCGAAAACGATCGAACCTTGGACCTATAAGTAAATCCCTTTAGCCTTGAGGAAATCAATTGCTGGCCGGTAACCCAGGCGGGCGGCCTGCTCAAGATCAGCAGTCGCCTCATCGTCCTGGCCGAGTCGTTTACGGGCCATGCCGCGGCGATAATAAAGCTTGGCGTCTCCCGGTGCCAGAGCGATGGCCTGGCGATAATCGTCGATGGCCTGATACAGGTTGCCGAGCTTCTCGTAGGTGATGCCTCGATTCAGATACGCCCTCTCATTGGCAGGATCGAGATTGATTGACCTGGCAAAGGCCCGCAGGGCTTTTGTATCGTCATCATCATCGGAATGCAAGACCACGAACCCTTTCTCGAACCACTCCTGGGCCGTCAATGCTTTCTGCGGCACAGTAGTTTTTTTATTACGTCGGAACAGTCTCGCAAGCAGGCTACGGGGCTTTGTCCCTGATTGTCCCGCCTCTTCATCATCAAAGGCGCGTCTTTCCGGCCCGTTGTAGTTATCGCCACCTTTTCTGACCGGCCCGGTTTCTACATCGATCCATGTATCCTGGGACGACCGATAGAACCGTATGGCCTTGCGCGACTGGATCAGCTCGTCTAGTGTGACATCGTCGACGAGCCCCTCATGACTATCCCGATATTGGACTTGGACCAGTTTATATTCCATGCTTTCTTCCACTATGCATCCAATAACACTATAATAAACACCTGTTGCCGTGAGTCAAGAGGGATTCCTCTATAAACGGCCAAGATCGACAAAAATGCATAGCTATTGTATGCTGAACATCAGGGCGTATAAGTGGAGACGTTGTACGGACCAACTTCGTCTTTTTTATGAGATGACAGGAGCAGGAACATGAAAACACTGTGTGCCTGGTGCCAGGCCGAGATGACCCCAGGTATGCCTGGGGTTGATGAACCGATCACTCACGGTATCTGCGCCGCCGGCGCACAGGAGCCGCTCCACCTGGAGCGCGAACCGCTGCACAACATCCTCAACCGCTTTCATGGACCGGTGCTCCTGGTCGCCGCCGATGGCCGTGTTATTACAGCCAACCGGGAGGGCTATGCCGCCCTGCGTAAGCAGCCTGAAAAGGCCGACGGCAGCTTGGGTGGAGATGTCATCAATTGCACCCACACCCGCAAACCCGGCGGCTGCGGACATATGGTGCACTGTAAGACCGGCACTATCCGCATGAGCGTGAAAGACACCCTGCTGACCCTCACGCGCACACATCAAGGTCCCGGCCTATATGGACCTCTACCAGTTCACCGGCGAGCACAAGGTCCGTTTCCTGATCACCACCGAGAAGGTGGGGGTTACCGTGCTGCAATGGATCGATAAAATCTAATCGGATGATGGTTTATGATCGAAGCCTTGAGCCACATCACCTTCATGGTAAGGGATCTTGATCGCACGGCCCAGTTCCTGCGCACAATCTTTGATGCGGAAGAGATATACGATAGCGTGGGCAAGAACTACTCAATCAGTCGTGAGAAGTTTTTCATCATCGGCCATACCTGGATCGCCATCATGGAAGGTGAATCACGGCTGGAGCGCGCGTATGATCATGTAGCGTTTAAGGTCACGGATGAAGAGTTCGCCATCTGTGCCACGCGCGTGCGCGCCCTGGGGATCGAGATCCTGCCCGGCCGCGAGCGCATGCCGGATGAGGGGCGCTCGCTCTATTTCTACGACTACGACAACCACCTCTTTGAGTTGCACACCGGGACAATCTTAGAAAGACTACGCACCTACGCCCGGTCATAGGCGCGCCTTGCAGGACTTGATCCGGTCGGTCAGGCCGTGGAGCCTTCAGTGGGCGCTCAGTCCTTCCAGGATAATTTTGTATTCCGCGCGCCGTTGGTCGTATGTCACCCGGTACGAGGTTGGATAGAAACCTTTGGTCACAAAGGCTGCCGGCTGTTTGACAGGCGCGCTGAAGTCCGGCCTGGTTTTCAGGAAATCCATGGTGACCATGGGCTCATAGGAGGCCACTTTGCCGTCATACGTGCCATAGATGAAGGTGGCGGTAAACGGCCTTCCCTTCATTTCTTGGGTGGTCTTGTCGACCCCAATGCGCTCCCATCTTGGGTACCCCTCCGGGGGCCTGCAGGTAGTCGGCGGGCAGGTATCGGGCCGGGGGTACTTTGGCGAACTTAACGGTATTCCCGGCCGTTATTCTTTCTCGATCGGCATTAGGAATGATATAGAAATGAAAGTCGAAATGCGGCACGGCATACATCTTGGGCTCATGCCCCTGCGGGTTCCAGTTGACTGCGATGTACTTCAACGGCGGGACGACGATCTTGTCCGGCAGCGCCAGCAGAGTCTCCGGGGGTTCGGCGGGCTTGGTCGGCAGACCTTGAAGCGCCTTGGCTCTTAGCATTATGCCGAGCGCGACCGGCTGGTTTAAAGCATTCATCTCCACAAACGCGCGTGCCGTACCCTGACCCAGCGCGGCGGATTTTCCCCACACGGTCTCGGCCCGCACCTGACCCGCAATGACCATACCCCCAGCAACACTACCATGGCGGAAAAAAGCACCTTGATTCGCATGCTAGCGGCAACCTGCATAGATTCTCCTCCTTGGCTTATAGTTACTTCAGTAGGCCCTATCAAGCACCATGCCAAGGACAGTAGACGATCATGTGTGCCGTAATTCCAACCGGTTAGAAGATATGAATCCGTTCCACAGACATCATCAGCCCACCAATCTTCTTGCGAAACAGGACGATCTCTATCACACAGGAACTCGATTACGGATGGTGATCCCGGAATATGACAAGCATCACCAGGCCGATAAACCCCCACAACCAGGCCATGACGGGACCGAAGCGGGTGTAGAAGGTCTTGTAGGTGAGCTTCTGGATATCGGCTACAATCACCCCCTCTTGCAGCAGTCCCAGGCTCTTCACGATGCGACCTTTTGGGTCGATGACGGCCGAGATGCCATGGTTGGCGGGCCTGACCAGATAACGCCGGGTCTCGATGGCGCGAAACACCGACATGTCCAGGAGCTGTTCGGAGGCGGACCAGGTGGAAAACCAGGCGTCGTTGGAGGCGTTGACCAAGTAGGCGGCTCCCTGCCGGCACAGACGGCGCGACATGTCGGGAAAGAGGTTTTCAAAGCAGATCAGCACCCCGATATCCTCGATGGGCTTGGCCTGGGTATGCGCGATCGAAAAATCGCTCACCCCTTGGGTGAGCTTGCCGATGAAGGGTTTCAAGAGCCAGGCCAGCGGGACATACTCGCCGAAGGGCACCAGGTGCACCTTGTCGTACGAGCCCATGATCAGACCCTTGTCAAGCAGCCAGATACGGTTGAAGTAGCGGGGGGTTGCGCCCAGTTCGATCGCCGGGCTGCCGATCAGCAGCCGGGCCGGAATTTGCTGTGAGAGGGTGACGACCTTCAGCGTGGGCGGCCACTCCAGAAACAGGTAAAAGGGGCAGGCCGTTTCCGGCCAGGCCACGATCTGGGCCCCCTGCCGCACGGCCTGCCGCGTCAGGCGCTCATAGAGCGCGACCGTGGAATCGACATTGCCCTCCAGCCATTTCTGGTCCTGCGGAATATTGGCCTGAGCGATACCTACGCGTAAGCCCTCTCCTTCAAGGGGGACATTCTGCAAACGCCACCCCCCCCAGATCAGACAAGCAGCCACGATGCCGAGCGTCAAGGCAAGCGGCTTGAAGTCTCTCCGGAACGACTGGTATACGGAAAGATTGACCATCATGGCCAGGCCGCTGATCAGATAGACGCCGCCGAATTCCGCCACCTGGATCAAGGGCTTGACGGGGTAAAATGCGTATCCTAAGAGGGCCCAGGGAAAACCGGTCAGGGCTATTGAGCGGATCAGCTCGAGCAGCACCCATATCCCGGGCACACTCAGGATCGCAAAGCGCGAGTGCAAAAGCCTGGCTGCCAGGACGGCGAAGAGCCCCATATACAAAGCCAGGTAGACCATGAAGCCCAGCAGGATCAGGGCGGAAACGGCCAGGTTGAGGTAGCCGTAGATATTGACCACATAGCCGACCCAATAGATCAGCCCGCCCCAGGCTACGATTCCGGCCAGAAGTCCGTACAAGAAGGCCTCACGCCAAGTAGCGTCCTTGAGGACGGCGAAGAGGGGCAGGCCGAACAGGCACGCAAAAGGCCAGAGGTTGTAGGCGGGGAAAGCCAGGCAGTACAGCAGTCCGGCCAGGGCGGCCAGGGTCACGTTCTTCAAGCCGCCGGCCCCGTGGGAGGGTGTACGATGAGGCGCGAGATGCGCTTCTTGTCGGCGCCGACGACCTCGAAGAGCATGTCGCCATGCTTGAAGGCCTCGCCGGGTTTGGGTATGCGTTCGAGCCGGGAGGTGATGAAGCCGCCCACGGTGTCGTAGTCGCCTTCCGGTATTTCGACCGCGAAGGTCTCGGCGAACTCATAGATCGACATGGTGGGATCGACCTGGAAGGTCCCGTCGCCGCGGTCGATGACATATTCTTCGTTTTCATCGTCGCTGTAAACATCGCCGAAGATCTCGATCATGATGTCGTCCAGGGTGGTAAGTCCGTCCACGTTGCCGTACTCGTCGATGACGAAGGCCATCTTGCACTGCTTTTCCTTGAACTCCTTCAAGAGGTCGGTGAGCTTTTTGCCTTCGGGGACGAAGTAGGCCGGCCGCATCAGATCGCTTATCGACACGGTCGCGAGCGAATCCCGACAGAACTTCAGGATGTCCTTGGCGCGTAAGATCCCGACGATATTGTCGACGTTCTTTTCATAGACCGGGATGATGGAATAGCCGCTGGCGTTCATGACGTCGATGACATCATAGAGGCTCTTGGTGCTTTCCACCACGGCCATGTCGGCCTTGGGCACCATGATCTCGCGCACGGTGGTGTCCTTGAGCACGATGATGTTCTCGATCATCTCGCCCTGGTCCTCGTCGATGATGCCCTTTTCCTCGACCTCATCCAAGATTTCCTGGATTTCCTGCTTGGCATCCTTGCGCCTGTCTCCGCGCAGGAAGGTCATGATGCGCCTGATAACCGTGAGCTCGTCTTTCCTCTCGTTATTATCCAAAAAGAACTCCTTGTCGTAACCCTATCTATCCCAAGACGAGCCGACAGTCAATTGCAGGGCTTTGACTTTGCGAATAAAGCATCGGCGTATGTTATGTATTGATCTGGAGTTTGTTGAGCGGTATATTCAACCGATTACCATAGGGAAAGGGTATATTTTAGAAATATATTTTAGAAACAGCCATGCAAAAGCTCATAGCCGTATTGAAAGACAAGGGACTCCGAGCGATCGTCGAAAAGGTGGCCCAAGGCCAGCCGGTAAACGCCTCGGATGCTTTGATCATGCTCACCACGCCGGCGGTGTTGGAGCTGGGATTTCTGGCCGACTTCGTAAAGCGCAGACTCCACGGTAACAGCGCCTTCTACGGCATCAATATGAACCTTAACTATACCAATGTCTGCGAGCTGCGATGTCCTTTGTGTGCCTTTTCCTGTGACGAGGACGATTCGGATGCTTATACCCTTTCCTTGGATGAGATCGAAACCAGGGTTGGGGCCGCTGTAAAAGGCGGCATCGACGAGGTGCACATCGTGGGCGGACTCAACCCGACGCTGCCGCTGGACTACTTCGAAGGGATGCTCCGACGCATCAAAGCCCTTAAGACCGATATCTTCATTGTGGCCTTCACGGCCGTGGAGTATGACTATTTCGCGCGCCTGAACCGCATCCCCCTGGAAGAGGTCTTCACCCGCCTGAAGGCCGCCGGCTTGGGCGCTTTGCCAGGCGGCGGGGCCGAGATCTTTGCTCCGCATATTCGTGCCAAGATCGCGCCGAAAAAGATCTCGGGCCAGCGCTGGCTGGAGGTAATGCGCTCAGCGCATGCACAGGGGATCAAGACCAATGCCACCATGCTCTACAACCATATCGAGCAGCCCATAGATATTGTGGACCATCTCGTACAGATCAGGGCCCTCCAGGATGAGACCGGCGGGTTCAAGACCTTCGTGCCGCTAGTCTTTCATGGGGCCAGGACGGGCATCGCCTCGCACCGTAGCGTAAGCAGCGGCTTTACCGATCTCCGCATCTTTGCCACGGCGCGCATCTTCTTGCACAATGTCCCCCACCTGAAGGCCCATTGGATGTATCTGGGCGAGAAGATGGCCCAGGTGCTGCTCTACTGCGGCGCCGACGACCTCAGCGGCACCTATGACCAGGAAAAGGTCGTGCACAGCGCCGGGGCAGCCACGGCGGATAGGGGCAGCGAAGCGCGCTTACGCCTGCTCATCGAACAGGCCGGGCTCACGCCCGTGCGGGCCACGGCCGACTACACCACGAGGGGGTTGGTATGAAACTCGGTTATATCGATTACCTGAACTGTTATCCGTACTATCACCACATGTTCGAGAGGCGTCCGCTGGAAAGTGCCCAGGTTGTCCCTGGCTACCCCAGCGCGCTCAATCGCATGATGATGGCCAATGAGCTCGACATGAGCCCCATCTCGGCCGCGGCTTACACCGACATGGAAGACGATGTGGTGCTCCTGCCCGAGTTCTGCCTGAGCTCGGTGGGCTACGTGCACTCGGTAATCCTGGTGAGCCTCGTGCCCATCGAAGACCTGCACGGGAAAAAGGTCGGTCTCTCAAGCGCCTCCAAAACCTCGGTGGTGCTTTTAAAGATGCTCCTGAAGCGCTACTACGCCATCGAACCCTATTTCATCGATACCGACCCGAACCCGAAACTCAAGGAAGGCACGCTGGACGCCGCCCTGATCATCGGCAACGAGGCCATGCAGCAGGGCATATCCCCTTACACCTATGACTTGGGCGACCTCTGGCTCAGGCGCACCGGCTTCCCGGTGGTCTTTGCCGTCTTTGCCGTGCGCACGGCGATCATCCCGGCCTACAAGGACCGGATCGATGCCGTGATCGCCTCCTATCACGCCAGCCTCGACCTGCTCGCCAAGGAACGCCAAGACCTCATCGCCCAGGCCAGGCGGCGCTATCCGGATATACACTATGACGTGGACTCCTATTACCGGACCTTGCAGTACACCTTCAGCCCGTCGCTCAGGGAGGCCCTGCGGTTCTACTTCGACAAGGCCGGCGACCTTGGGCTGCTTCGGCAGGTCGGCCCGATCCGTTTCTATGAGGGCTCGTCCCGTGCCTAAGACGGTGGCACCATGAGCGCCCAGGCTTATCTGGAAGACAAGATCTATGCCGGAGAGCGTATCAGCGCTGCCGAGGCGGTCGGGCTCTTTGCCTGGGACATCCACACCCTGGGGCAGGCCGCCACCTACCGGGTCAGCTTGGCCAAACCCGGCCATAAGGTCGGCTTCATCATCGACCGCATCATCAACTTCACCAACCGCTGCGAGGCGGCTTGTCTGTTCTGCGCCTTCCATGCCCGCGCCGGTCAAATGGAGCCCTACGAGCTTTCCATGGACGAGATCTTGGCCAAGGTGGATGAGCTGGCACGCGCCGGCGGCTCCCAGGTCATGCTGCAAGGCGGCCTCCATCCCGACTACACCCTCCAAACGTATGTATCCATGGTGCGCTCCATTAAAGAACGGTATCCGGATATCCGCCTGCACTCCTTCTCGCCGGCCGAGTTGGTGCATATCGCCGCCAAAGAGGGTCTGCGTCTCGATGCGACCCTCGCACGCCTCAAGGACAGCGGGCTGGAATCGATGCCCGGGGCTTCCGACCTCCTGGTGGACCGGATCCGCCAGGTCGTGAGCCCTAAGAAGCTCAGCAAGGACCAGTGGTGCGAGGTCATGGACTGCCTGGCCCGGCACGGCATGCCATCGAGCGCCACCATGACCTACGGCCTGGGCGAGACCCTTGAGGAACGAATCGCCCACCTGGAAGTCATCCGTGCGGTGCAGGACCGCACCGGCATCATCCGGGCCTTTATCCCCTGGTCGTTCTCGCCGGCCTGCACACGCCTGGAGCACCTGCCGCAAGCCGGCGGCATCGACTACCTCAAGACGGTCGCCGTGGGTCGCATCTTCCTGGACAATGTCACCTATATCCAGGCCGGCTGGCTGACCGAGGGGTTGAAATTGGCCCAGATCGCCCTGGCCTGCGGGGCCAACGACATGGGCGGCGTGCTGACCGAAGAAGTGGTGGTCAAGGCCACCGGCATCGCCACCAAGGCCAGCATGGCCGAGTTCATCGACCTGATCAAGGATGCGGGCATGATCCCCTATCAACGCGACTCTGCCTACAACGAGCTCAGGAGCTTCGCATGATGGTCGACCTGGCCTTCTCGCCCTGTCCGAACGATACCTATATCTTCCATGCCCTGCTGCACGAATGCGTCGCGACGGCGCCCTTCCGATTCACGGCGCGCATCGCCGACGTGGAGGAGCTCAACGCCAAGGCCGCCGCAGGCGCCTATGGCGTGACCAAGCTCTCGTTCGCGGCCTATCTGGGCCTCAAGGAACGCTATACCTTGCTCGAGGCAGGCGCGGCCTTAGGCTTCGGCTGCGGCCCGATGCTGGTGGCGGGCCGGGTACCGGTGAACCTGGAGAAGGCCCGCATCGCCGTGCCGGGCCGTCACACCACCGCCTACCTCCTGCTGCGGCTCTGGAATAATAAGCTGCGTCATATAGAGTTCGTGCGCTTCGACGAGATCCTGCCCGGCATTGCCGCCGGGCGTTTCGATGCCGGGTTGATCATCCACGAAGGCCGTTTCGTTTATCCAGACTACGGCTGCACCCAGCTCGTGGACCTGGGGGCCTGGTGGGAGACGCAGACCGGCCTGCCCATACCGCTGGGGTGCATCGCCATCCGAGAAGACCTTATCGAGCATAAGGCCGCCGTGGAAGATCTGATTCGCGACTCGCTGCACTATGCCCGCCAGCACCCAGACGTGGGGCGTGCCTTTATCAAATCGCAGGCCCAGGAGCTCGACGACGCAGTGATCGACCGTCACATCGCGCTCTATGTTAACGATTTCAGCCTCGCCCTGGGTGATCAGGGCCGGCGTGCGATAGCGGTCCTGGAGGAGCGCGCGCGATGCCAAGAGATCCTCTGATCGGGCTGATCATGGCCACCCGCCTTGAGGCCGAGCCATTCATCGGCGGACTGGGCCTGGAAAAACTCTCCGAGCGTCCTTTCGTGCTCTATGGGAAGACGGACTTACGCCTCATCCTATCCGGGATCGGCAAGGCCAACGCTGCCATGGCCTGCGCCTCTTTCATTCAACAAGAGGGGCCATCCCTGATCTGCAACCTGGGCGCGGCCGGCGCTACGCAGGGCGTCTACCGTCTGGGCGAGGGCCTGGCTATTGCCCGCATCATCGAGCCGGACCGGCCCGATCTGGCTAACGGCCTGCCGCACGAGCATACCCCGCAGATCCTGGCCGGGTTTGCCGGCGTGACATTGGCCACCCAGGACCAGCCCATCCGCGACGCCGGCGAACGGCAGGCCCTCTCGCACACAGCAGCGCTCGTGGATATGGAAGGGGCCGCCGTTATCCAGACCTGCCGGTATTTCGGCACGCAGGGCTTCCTCTTCAAATTCGTCAGCGATACCCCCTCGCATACCACCAGCCACGATATCCGGACCAACATCGCGCTCTACCGGGACGAGTTCTTCCGGTTCTTTCTCAAGGAGGTGCTGCCGCGGCTGGGAGAGACCTTGCGCGGCGGCGCGCAGATGGCTTGACAAAGGGAGTGAAGACCCGCTATCTTCCCGGCACAGGAGACGGTTGCAAGGTAAAACCCTGGGGGACACTTTTGACTCGGGCCATTCGTGGCCCTTGCCCTGAAGGGCGTACGCAGTGTGCGTCCAATTCGTCGATCCTGCCGAATTGTGATAAAAAGTGTCCCCCAGACCCCTCACAACAACATCTGAAAATTTTTTGGAAAGGGTTTGGGGAAACCTTTTTTATAAAAAGGTTTCCCCAAGAACCTGCTTGTCTCCCAGGAATGAAAGGGTAGGTGTATGAATCTATTCACGAAGGCCGTGGTGTATTCGCGCATGATCAAGCTCGCTCACACCATCTTTGCCTTGCCGTTTGCCTTGGCGGCGGTGGTCCTGGCCTACCGCGAGACAACGATCACGCCCGCCATGCTGTTCTGGATCATCGTGGCCATGGTGGGGGCGCGCTCGGCGGCCATGGGCTTTAACCGCATCGCAGACGCCTCCTTAGATGCCGAGAATCCCCGCACGGTCATTCGCGAAATCCCTAGGGGCGTCATCTCCGTGCGCGAGGCCGCGCTCTTCGTGATCATATCATCGCTGGTATTTATCTTCGCCGCGGCTATGCTTTCCCGGCTCTGCCTCCTGCTTTCATTTCCGGTCTTATTGGTCCTCTTCGCGTATTCATACGCCAAACGTTTCACCTGGCTGGCGCACATGATTTTGGGGTTCGCCATCGGCCTGGCGCCCATGGGGGTCTGGGTGGCCGTCACGGGCACGCTCGCCTGGAAGATCGGGTTACTGAGCCTGGCGCTCTTAACCTATATCGCGGGCTTCGATATCCTCTATGCCTGCCAGGATTTCGAGTTCGATAAGCAGGCGGGGTTGTACTCCATGCCTGCACGCTTCGGCGTCAAGCGCGCCATGCGCATCTCCACCCTGCTGCATTTCACAAGCGTTATATGCCTGGCGGGCCTCTATCTCTCTTTCGCCTTGAGCCCGGTGTACCTCGTCTTCGTGGCCGTCATCGCCGGGCTCTTTGTCTTAGAGCACGCCCTCGTGAAACCGGGCGACCTCACGCGCATCGATATGGCCTTTTTCCACGTCAACAGCATGATCGCGGTGTTGGTATTCATAGCCGTACTCTCAGGAACGTTGCTCAGGGGGATCATATGAAAAAGATCATCGTCGGAATAACCGGTGCCTCCGGATCGGTGTATGCCATCGATCTTGTCCAGGCCTTGCTCGATGCCGCAGCCGAAGTTCATCTGATCATCTCCGATCTGGGCGCCCAGGTCCTGGCCCACGAGTTCAAGACCGACGATGACGCGGAGCTTTTCCATGCCATGCGCGTCAAGACCGGTACGGGGGCGACGATGATCATCCACTCGGTACACGACATGTTCGCGCCGGTGGCCAGTGGCTCGTTCCAGGCCGATGCCATGGTGATCATCCCGTGCTCCATGAAGACGCTGGCCTCCGTGGCGCTTGGGTACACCACCAACCTGCTCGAACGCGCGGCGGACGTGACGCTTAAAGAAAAACGGCCGCTCATCCTCGTGACCAGGGAGAGCCCTCTCAGCCGTGTACACCTTACGAATATGCTCAAGGCCCACGACGCGGGGGCGACCATCATGCCTGCTTCCCCCGGATTCTATCAGCACCCCCGCACGATCCAGGACCTGGTGGATAGCGTCGTGGCCAGAGTGCTGGACCATCTGAAGATAGCGAGCGACCTTATCAGACGCTGGGGCGCGGAGCATGACGGGGGTCAGACATGAGCTATCGCAATCTCCAGGAATTCCTGGTCCAACTCGAGGCCGAAGGCGAGTTGCTACGCATCGGCAAGACGGTCTCCCCAATCCTGGAGATCACCGAGATCGCGGACCGCATGATGAAGAGCCCTCAGGGCGGCAAGGCCCTCTTGTTCGAGCATGTCGAAGGCTCGCCCTTCCCGGTCTTGATCAATGCCTTCGGCAGCCCGCGCCGGTTAGCGTTGGCGCTTTCATCGCATCCGGACGCCCTGGCGGAGCGGCTACGAGGAATACTGGAGCAGTCGCCGCCCGGGAGCTTGCGGGAAAAGCTCAGCATGATCCCGAAGGTACTGGCCTGGTCGCGCTTTTTGCCCCGCGCGTATAAGGGTAAGGTCGCGCCGTGCCAGGAGGTCGTCCTGACCGGGGATGCGGTGGACCTGACGCAACTGCCGGTGCTGCATTGCTGGCCCAGGGACGGCGGGCGCTTCGTTACGCTGCCGGTCGTATTCACCAGGAGCCTCCAGGACGGCAGGTCCAATGCCGGTATGTACCGCCTGCAGATCTACGATAAACACACCACGGGCATGCACTGGCATATCCATAAAGACGGCTCGCATTACTTCCAGGAATACAAAAAGGCGAGCAGGCGCATGGAAGCGGCAGTGGCCATCGGCACGGACCCGGCCGTCACCTATGCCGCCACGGCGCCCCTGCCCAGGGGGATCGACGAGATGCTCCTGGCCGGCTTCATCCGTCAGAAACCCGTGGCCATGGTCAAGGGCGTCACGATCGATATCAAGGTGCCGGCCGAGGCCGAGTTTGTCCTGGAAGGCTATATCGACCCGGAAGAGACCCGCATCGAAGGCCCCTTCGGCGATCATACCGGCTATTACTCCCTGGAGGACGCCTACCCGGTTTTCCATGTCACGGCCATAACCCACCGAAGAACCCCCGTGTATAGCGCCACGGTGGTGGGCCGCCCGCCCATGGAGGACTGCTACCTGGCCTATGCCACCGAACGGCTGTTCCTGCCCTTGCTGCGTACCTTCCTGCCTGAGATCGTGGACTATCACCTCCCCTGGGAAGGAGTGTTCCACAATATCGTGGTGGCGGCCATCCAGAAGGAGTTCCCCGGACACGCCGCCAAGGTCATGAACGCCCTGTGGGGTTCGGGCCAGATGAGTTTCGCCAAGGCCGTCGTGCTCATCGACGACAAGGATCTGCTCACGCAGGGGGGCCGGCTCCTCAGGCACATCCTCGATACCATTGACCTCAAGGCGGACATCACCATAACCGAGGGCATCCTGGACGTGCTCGACCATTCCGCGCCCCAGGGTCTCTTTGGTGCCAAGATCGGGATCGATGCCACGGCGAGGATCACTGGCGAGACCCCGCGCCCCATGTCTGATCCTTCACCTAAAATGCCTGATCAGATCGAACTGCGGTCCCGCCTGCAGGATATGGCGCCCGGTCTACGCGATGTGCGGGTGATGTACCCGGAGAGCCGACGTCCGCTGATCCTGGCCGCCGTTCAAAAGAACCGGGAGATAAATTCGGCCCGCTACCTCAGTTGCCTGAATGAGGCGCCCGTCGGCGCGGGCATCCTGGTGCTCTATGATGCGCATATCGATCTCAATGATAATGCCTTGGCCCTCTGGAAGGTTTTCAACAATGTCGATCCGCGGCGGGACATCCGCTTCACGCGCTGGGGCGCCATCATCGATGCCACCCAAAAGGGCCCGGCCGACGGCCATACTCGTCCCTGGCCGGATGACATCGCGATGGCACCCGAGATCCGCAGGCTCGTCGACGAAAAGTTCCCGGAGATTGGAAAGCTTTGATGAACATACATCACGCACCGGTTTACGACGTTTAGCGATGCGCAATGATGATACGGATTTGAGCGTCAGTATGAATGAGATCGGCATTGTGCTTGATGGCGGCCGCTTATCTCCTCTTATGTTCAAGGCTCAATGCAGCGCACGATGCCCTTCGGCATGCTGATACGCGGCCCGGTGATGGCTGGGGGGCGTGCGATGTTCTTCGCGTGTATAAAGCGGTACTGGACCGTAATGGCGGTGATGCCCAGCTTTTTGAGGGCCGCGGCCTGCGTGGGGAAATCAGCGGGTCTGAAGGTATGCGTTCCGTGCGGAAAATCGCGCAGGAAGCGGTTCAAGGCGTTCGATCCGCTATAGGTCTTCTTGAGGACAATATCTCCGACCGCGATACTCAAGGCCACGGCGCTGCAGTCCTGGGTCCAGGCAAAACGCGTGCTTACGGGATAGTTCATGTTCAAAAGGCTCTTGGCCTCGCTGCCGCAGTACATGTCGAGCCGAGTGGCATGCGGCTGCAACCGGGCGCCGTCATTGGCCTCGGTCGGCAGGCCTTCCACGGTGAGGTCCATGGCCGTAAGGGTCCTGGTTTCCGGTCGGCTGATCTTCTCCTCAGTCTGGGCCAGGAAGGCGAAGAAGGCTGGTTCAAAGGCCAGCGCGCGCCCCAGTACCGTACGGGCGATCGCAGCACGGGTTTTATCCCGCTCGATAAAGGGTGCGGCCGGACCTTGGATGAAGGCCATAGCCGGTCCGCCGGCGCGGAAGAGCAGGCTCTTAAGCCGGTCGGGATCACTCGTTGTCCGGACCGGGGTCAGCACCGTCCGTTCCCAGACGCCCTGGAGATGGCAACCGGCCTCTTGACAGGCGGCGTTCCAGAGACAATCAAGCGGGGCATGCACAAGACTCCACAGCGGCTCGTTTGAAGACTGACTCGCGGCATTGAGGCGCAGATAGGCCTTCTGGGCGGCGAGAAAGGGGGAGGACAACGCTTGGTCGCTAAAGGTGGTGGAGGCGGACTGAAAAGCCAGGTCCCGCGAGGAGGTGATGGAAGCACGCGCCAGGGCCAGGGCCGTCCGGTAATCCCTGAAGGCCTTAACGGCCGTGTCTGTGGATGGAATCCGCGGCTGGAGTGATGCATCGTGGATGCGTTTTATCTCATAAACCAGACCTATCCACTCCGGCCTGGGGTGTATCTTCCGCACCGGTTCGAGCTCTTGGGACAAACGCTCAAACAGCTTGAAATAAGGTCCATCATGGGCGCTTGCCTTGCCGGCCAGCACGCGATAGAATGGGCTGTCCTCCATACCCGTCCCGCCCTGGGAAAAGTTGAGGGCCAAGGTATGCCAGGCCTCGACATAGGCGCCTCTGTACCAGACCTGGAAATCGGTCTGGGGCAAAGCGGTACCGTCCTGATGCTCCAGAGCGGCGCTGAGATCAACGATAAGAGACTCGATGCGCCGCTGGCCGGCTAACGTGAAACAAGGGGCGACCTGTGGTTCGTCAGGGACCTGTGGATAGCCCTGCCAGAAATCTTGCAGGGTAACCGGGTTGAGATGGGGATCGGCATTGATCCATGACATAAGCCATCTCCAATCCCCGCTTTTGCTCAGGCTTACGTTCAATAACCGCTTAAGCCCGCTACGCTCCCGCTCCAGCGCGGCCTGATCCTCCTGCCAGCGCAGACGGGCTGCATAGAGTTCACCGAAGCGTTGTCGATCGGACCATCCCGCGGCAGCATTCTTGAACATCCCCAAAGCCTCGAGCTTTTCCCGTCCCGGTTCCTCTTGCCCGGAGCGCGTCTTGAGCGCGTTGATGCGGCCGGCCAGATAAGCCATGACATCGCCCAAACGCGCATCGGCCGGACCCAGATCGGTGATGTTGACCGCCAGCGCCCGATCGTAAGGCGCCAGAATGGCGGTATCGAAACGACGGCAATAGTCCTGCTTGAGCTGCGTTTCCATGTCCCGGCTGCCGGGAAGACCCGTGCGGGTATTCCACCAGGCCTGATTGCGGTTCTCCAGAATGCCGATCGCCCGCTCATAAGTCTGCATGGCCGCCAGGTCGCAGCTCGGCTTCCCTGTCAGGAGCAAGGCCGCCATGGTGTCCCGCATGGCGCGCACGTTCTGACATGCGGCAAAGCCCAGGATCACGCACAGTACCAGGCTCACGACGGTCCAGGCCAGGCGAGCGGGATGCCGCTGCGCGGCCTGGAACAACGCAGCGCCGCTCCCGGTGTTTGTGTACCGGGCGGATGCTTCCGGCAGGATCTTGCTGAAGATCGCGCGCAGGAACAACCCCTTGTCCACGGCGGCAACCATGCGGCGGTCTTCGGCAACTCCCAGGGCCGTAAGGAAACGCGAACTTGCGCGCCCTTCCTGCCGGGCACTGGCGAAGAAGATGCCGTGCAGAAATGGGGCCTCCGAGCCGGAGGCTTCGGGGAAGAGGGCCTGGGCATAGACCGCAAGCCCTGGCTCAAGGCGAGCGAACTCCTGAGGGAAGAGCAATACCCCGTGATCTTCCCGCTCCGTATCAAGACCTGCCAGCAGAATCCTCGCTAGGCGCGTCAAACGCTGGTGCAAAACCGGCATAATCGCCTTTACACCATCCGCACCCGGCCCCCGCGGGGCAGGATTCACGGCCCCGAAGGCCTGGTTGAGCATGACCTCGTCGAGAAGCTCTGACGTCGCCGTCATGCCGTGGACAAGGTCGCACTTGGCCACCAGGATCGTGACGGGCACCGTCCCATGCGATCCCATGAGTGCATCGATACGAGCCCTCATGCGCCGTCCGTCTGCGATAAGCGCTTCGGGCCTGGCCTGTAGGAGCCGGTTGGCGGCCACGACCAGGAGGATGCCGTCCAGTCTCCTCCCTGCGCGGTAACGTCCCAGGAGTGTCAGAAAAGCTTCCCAGAACGACCGTTCGCGGTCAGGTTCGACCTGAGAGCTTGCCGCTTGGGCGGATTCCAGAATCACGGCCTGGTCGCTGATCCACCAGGGGCCGCCCCAGGGGCCGGGAATACCCTGCCGGGATGTAAGCACGCGACGTCCGGATGCAAGCCCGGCACCCCTTACGGCGCTGGTCTTGCCCGCGCCGGTTTCACCCATAAGCATGAACCAGGGTCGTGCAAGAATGGACCCGCCGAAGGAGCGGGGCCGGATCCCATCCGCACGCGCCAGGTCCTTGGGCTCAGGGTTGCGCGGAGAATTCCGCTGGGATTCATGGAGGGCTATGATCTGGCCTATGAATAACCGGGTTCGTATAACGTCATACAGCCTGTAGCCCGCCCAAACCACCGCCACCGCACCCAGTAAGCCGGCGGCAACCTGCCATGTTAAAAGACCGGAACAGTCGGGCACGGTCAGCTGCCCCTGCTCCACGGCTGAGAGCATCCGGCCCAGGAGGATATAGACTCCGGTGACCAGGAGCGGCGGTAGGACAAGCCAGATGAGATGGATCAGCACCGGAGATTTTTCCGCCCGGCCGGCAATGCCGCTCTCGGCCCGCCAGAACAGGTCACTGCGCCGCGGTTTGGGGATCCTCAAACGTCTGCCGGTCAGACGCCTCAGGTTTAAACGCAGACGCCTTTTGAGACGCCTTTGGTCGCGCTCAGAAGTATACCGTCCTTTGAAGCCCAGCGCCAGGCACAGATAATAGACCTCGCGCACCTGGTCCTGCCGCGGCGTGAGTCGGTCCAGGCGTTCGAAGAACTGCACGCCGGCATCCCGGGTTTGGTAGAATTTAAGCGCCAGCGGGCTGCTCCGCCATTCGGCTTGTCCGCTCCAGACGGCACTGGTAAGGGCCTCATCGACCCAGGCGCAGACGGCGAAACGCGCTTCGTTGTAGTCCTCCTCGCTGTAGTCCGCCGCCGCCGTACGGCTGGCGGACAAGAGGGCCAAGACCCTGGCCTGTACCTGCTCGAAGGTGTGGGCCTGGCCTAAAGCGATCTGGCGGAAACGGGCCACATAGGCCGCAACGTCCGTAAAGGCTTCCGACATCAGTAAAGACAAGCCCGCCTCCTTGACCGTTTACAAGCGTACGCTTATGTCATGGCGCCGTCTTGGGATCTTGAAGCTGTGAGGCCCCCAGGACGAGGTTGATCTGAATCGGCCTAGGCTTGAGGTTCTTGGTCTTCCAGAACAGTATCTTCTCGGGCAAGGCCGGAATCTCGTAGAGCCTTACGATCTGGTTCTTTTCGATCGTGTAGTAACCGGCCACCACGGCGACATAGTGCACGCCTTCGGCCCGGTCGAGCTTCATGTTCACATCGTCTCCCGGATTAACGATGATGCGTTTGCTCTCTGCCATGCTGAGATCGAAAACCTCACACTCCAGCAGTTCTTTGAGCCCGGTCTGGTCGCCGGTCAGTTTGCTGAAGGCCGTGGTGTTCTTCAACTGATACACGCATACCAGCAGGGTATGCGGTTTCCTGTTTCTGAGATTGAGCTTTTTGTCGGTCTTGAAATTAAGCGTAATGGCATCCTTTTCGTATGTCCAGATGGATACCGGCTCGTGCTGCTTGCCCGCCGTGGCGCAGGCGCAGACAAAGGCCGCCACGAGCAGACTCCCGATGAAAATCTTCTTCATGCCTTATCCTCCTGAGTCAGAATGATCGTTTGGCCGCAGCGCCGGCACTTCAAGAAGTCCGGTCCGAATGACGGTGAGATCTGTTGCGATGCGCCGCAGGTCTGGCAGACAATGGCCTGCCAGGTACCCGGAATGCGCAGTGCATGCTGGGGTTGCATTCTTGACGCTATGGCCTGGAAATCACGGCCGGCCCTTGGTCCCTCCTCCCCGCGCGAAAAGACCGCGGCGCTCTTCAGCGTATCCCGTATATCCGATAGGCCCTGGGCCTTCACGCTATGCACGCGGTTGCAGCGCGGACAGCGGATCTTATCTTCAGGCCATTCAGGGGGCACCTTAAGCTGCAGGCCGCACGCGCAGGCAATAAACGCGAAGGCATTGAGACCTCTGATGATATCGGCCGCACGCTTGGCATCAATTGTCTCCACTCCGGCGCTGTCCGCAGACTTCCGCACCTCGACCCGCTCGCCCGCCTTGAGGTCGGAAGAAGGAATTAACGGTACATGGATCTTGGTGACGGTCCAGTAGGCCTTGACGTAATCGGTGAATGCCGCACCCCTAGTCATGGCCCGCAGGATGTTGATCCTCTCACTCAGCGGTGGATGCGTGGCGAATAGTCCGGCGGCCAGATCCTGTTTATACGGATTTACGATATAGAACGGCGCGGTGGCGGCCGGGGCGGTGGAGAGTACGGCGGGTGAGCGCATGATCTTCTCCAGGGCGGAGGCCAGGCCTTCCGGATAGCGGGTCAGGCGGGCGCTGGTGGCGTCGGCCAGATACTCGCGGCGGCGGGATATCGAGAAATAGAGAATACGCGCCAGCAAGGGGCTCAGGATAAGGAAGAGCACGGCGATCAATATGATCGCCACAGCGGCAGCACCGCCACCCTTGCCCGAGCGTGACGAACGGTAACGGCCGACCGGGGCAAAACGCGCTGACTTCCAGAATACATCGGAGAGAACGGTGACGGCCCCCAGCATGGTGGCGGCCACGGTCAGGTACAGTACGTCACGGTTGAGGATGTGGCCCATCTCATGCGCCACGACGCCCTGGAGTTCGTCGCGGGTGCACACGGCCAGTAGACCGGCGGTCACACAGATCATGGCCTTGTGCGGCGATTTGCCCAAGGCAAAGGCATTGGGCGCCGGGTCGTCCACGATATAGATCCGGGGCATGGCCGGCAACATCCCGGCGATCTTCATCTCCTCGACCACATGGAACAACTGGGGAAATGTATCGCTGTCCACCGCATGCGCCCCGGCCAGGCTTAAAAAGATCTGGTCGGAACCGACCCAACTCACCAGCAGCAGGATGAACCAGACGATCAGGCCCATGCTGAGCCCTATCATGCCGGCCGGTTCGCTCCACAGGCTCTGTCCGGCACCCGGCGAGCCGGGTTCGATCCCGAACAAGGCGGCATAGGCAATGCCGCCAAAGAAGCCGCACAACGCCAGGACCGCGCCCATGGCCAGGACGAGGACGACGGTACGGCGCTGGTTGGCTGCTATTATCTGCCAGAACATCGTATCAACTAAAAGCTCACCTTTGGGACGACCTTGTCGGCCGCATCCTCAAGCTCGAAGAATTGTTCCTTCCGGAAATAAAAGATCACGGCCACGATATTGGATGGGAACATCTCCACCTTGTTGTTGAGGAACAGGACCGCGTCGTTGTAGGCCTGGCGGGCAAAGGCGATTTTATTTTCGGTCGAGGTGAGCTCTTCCTGCAGCGCCAGAAAGTTCTGATTGGCCTTCAGATCGGGATAGTTCTCGGCTACGGCCATGAAACGCGTCAACACGTTGGTCAGTTCGGTCTCGGCCTTGGCGATATCCGCCACTCCCTTGGCGCCGCTGGCGGCCGCGCGCGCCTGCGTGACGGCCTCCAAGGTCTGGCGTTCATGCTGCATATATCCCTTGGTCGTCTCGATCAGGTTGGGGATGAGGTCATGTCTGCGCTTGAGCTGCACATCGATCTGGCTCCAGGCGTTTTTGACCTGATTGCGCAAACCGACCAACGTATTGTAGATCGCGATGAAGAAAAACACCCCAGCGGCCAGCAAAACCAGCACAATAATAAGAACAACACTTCCCGTGGTCATACACACCCTCCTTCATCCTTTCTGGCGGCAAACATCTCATCCAGGAGCTGGGTCAACCGGCTCCGCCGGCCATCATGGCACGCGGCGTCCAGGATCTTGCGCAATTCACCGGCATCGGTCCAGATACCGTGCGCTCCGCAGCGATCGAGCACCACGCCCTCGCCCACTCCCATCATAACTTTTTCCATACTCCGGCGACAGAGCGGACAGCGCCTTTTATTCTCGTTCACTTTCACAGGTTCCATGCGTAGCGATCCGTCGCCATCGCCAGCTATAAGGTGTTCGATCTCTCCGTTATCAAGCCAGATCCCACCACAGGTATAACAGTAATCGACCTCGACGTCGCAGAAATTAAACGTGACAAAGACTTGGGCACAATGCGGACAGAGCATCAAAAGCACCTTTGTAGACGCGCCATCAAAGTATGTCCTCCAGGATCTTCACCGCATCGGCCACCAGTCCTGGACAGATGTCCAGGAAGACCTTTTTTTGCTTGGCCTCATCATAGCCTTGAGGCGTGCTGATGTCGCAACCGATCAGGTCCCGGCACAGTACCGTTCCGTGCAGCGAACGAAAACTGGCAGCCAGCTGCTGCACAAGCGCGTAGGTTCGATCGCGCGAATCATTGTCATCGGCCCTAGATTTTCCATATTTGAGGCCGATCGCCATGCAGGCGCCGCTTAAGGCGCCGCAAGGGCCGCCCATGCGCATGCCGCCTCCGAAGCCGCAGGCCAGACGCAAAGCCGCGGATCTTTCAAGGCCGAAATCCTCGGCGAAAACCGCCAAAACGGCCTGGCTGCAGTTGAAGCCTTCCCTGAATATCTGCATTGCCTGTTGAGCCCTGTCCATCATCATTACCTCCTCAGATCAACACCCCTTGGGTTGGATTAAAAACCTTATCGGCATTATAACGCCCCAGCCATAATGGCACAAGACAGCCCACAGTCTGCCCCCGGGCGCGGTTTCATGTCAACGATCAGGCCACCTCATGTTATCTTGTTAATCTTGCTGGACCTTTAATTATGTCATTATTTATTTATAGTGGATATATTATTTTATTGGGTGGTATTGACATTTCCTTCGGTGGAATTATTTATGTTTGCAAGTCATCCCCGTTTATCCTCTGAGATACAAATCTATGCGAGGAGGTTTGCTATGAAAAGATCCATGGTAATCGTATCGGCTATGCTCCTGTGCACGGTGCTGGCGGGCGTCGCGCTGGCCGCCTTCCCCAAGGAGGCGCATAAAGTGGAGGGCGTCATCAACATCAACAGCGCCACGGTCGACGAGCTTCAGATGCTGCCCGGCGTGGGCCCGGGGATCGCCAGGGACATTGTGGCCTACCGTCAAGCCAAGGGCCCATTCAAGAATCTCGCTGATCTCGACAAGGTCAAGGGCATAGGTAAAAAGAAGTTCGAAGAGATCAAGCCCTACTGTGCCCTGGAGGGAAAGTCCACGCTCAAAGTCATCAAATAACCGTGGCAAGGCATGGGGGTCTGGCCCTTTAAGGTTTGGATCCGGATACCAGTTTGAGCTCCTTGAACAGCCGTTTCTGTTCGGCGCTCAGCTCTTTGGGTATGACGATCTTGATCTGGGCCAGCAGATCGCCTTTATGTGCCAGGCCCCTACCCTTGAGACGCAGGCGCTGGCCGGAGGAAACTCCGGGCGGCACTTTGAGGTTGACATTGCCGTCTAGGGTTTCGATCTCCGTGGTCGTACCAAGCGCCGCATCCCACGGCGCGATGGGAACATCCACAATGATATCCTGGCCTTCGAGCTTATAGCGGCCATCCGGTACGATCTTCAGTTTCAGGTACAGATCCCCGCCGCGATGACCCTGACCGGCAAGACGGATCTTCATACCGTTGTAGGCGCCTTGCGGTATCTTGACATTAAGCCTCTTGGAGCCTTCAGGCCCCTGCAGCATGATCTCCTTGACGCTGCCCTTGTGAATTTCATCCAGGTGCACGCCGAGCTCGGTCTCGCTGTCCGCGGCCCCCTGCTGTTGCGAGGCACGGAAAAGGTCTTGTTCATCCATGCCCATGCCGGCCATGGAACCGCCCATACCACCCATGGATCCGAACAGGGTCTCGAAGAAATCCGAGAATCCGCCGCCGCGTCCGGCGCCATGAGGTGATGCGCCGCCGAAGTCGAACGTGAAGGCACGTCCGCCTTGGCGCCGCCCGCCCTTGGAGCCGAAACCGAAGAATTGTTCGAATCCCGGCGGCGGGGTAAAGTTCTGCCCCTGCTGCCAGGAGCTTCCCAGGGCATCGTAACGGCCGCGCTTTTCGGGATCGCTCAAGACTTCATTGGCCTCGTTGATTTCTTTGAAGCGCTGCTCGGCCTGGGGATCATCCTTGCAGGTATCAGGATGGCATTTGCGCGCCAATTTGCGGTAAGCCTTCTTAATATCTTCGGGGCTGGCGCTCCTATCTAGGCCTAATATCTTATAGTAATCCTTGTACTCCACGGATTTCCTCTTTGCCTAGTCTTGTAGTGTTCGGTGGGAGCGAAATCAATAGCACCGCGGCGTCCGGTCATTAAAATCGATGTTCGAGCGGGGCGAGCACCAGGGCAGGGATACGCTCCAGTTGGGAGGTGAAGAAACCCTTTCCATCCACGGCCTTGAGCGCCTGCGCCAGAAAGGTCTCAGCCAGCGCACGGCTCTGCTTGAGGATCTCTGGGCTCAAGCGCGGTATGATCTTCTTGCGCCAATCATCGGGACTGGAACTCTGTTTCAAAAGCCCAAGCAAAGCAGGGTCTGCGTGAAAGAGGTTGATCAACGGCAGTGTGGATTTACGCTCGGTGATATCGTTGTAGGCATCCTTGTCATCCTGGTCAAGCGGCGCCAGATTGATGATATCATCCACGATCTGGAAGGCCATGCCGATCGAGCGCCCGAATTCAGCCATGGCGTCGAGCTCTTCGGACCCCAGGCCGACGGCTATCCCCGGCGCCATGGTGCATAATTCAAACAGGGAGGCTGTTTTGAGGTAGATGATGTGAAGGTAGACATCCAGCATGTCATGGAAGTCAGCCGCATGTTCGATCTCCAAGAGCTCGCCTTCGGCCATCTTTTTGATGGTCTTGACGATCTGCGAGGCCAGGTGGACATTACCCAGAGTGAACACAATATCCAGCGCCGAGGCTGACAGGTAATCACCGGCCAGCAAGGCCGGTTTATCACCGAAGACTTGGTTGGCGGTAGGACGTGAGCGCCTGATCTCGGTGCCGTCGACCACGTCGTCGTGCAGCAGGCTGGCATTGTGCAGAAGCTCGACCGCATACGCCAGCGGCAGGGCCTTTGTCCGCTCAAGGCCCACTGCCTCGCTCATGAGCAGCACGAGCTTGGGCCGTAGGCGCTTGCCGCCCCCGTCCAGGATATAGCTTCCGATCTCACGGGTGAGCAGGCTGGAACTCGCCGTCATGTCCCGCAGACCCTGTTCAAACTCGGCGTTCATGGGCTGACCTATACCAGACCATCCTGGCAAGATCAATACAACAATTCCCGTTAACCGCCCGCGAATCAGGTTATACGATCTCGGCCAGGCGGTGGACGAAGACCCAGGTATCCTTCCATCCCAGGCAGGGATCGGTGATGGAACGGCCGTAGACATTCTCATCGATCCTCTGGCTGCCTTCGTCGATATAGCTCTCGACCATCAGACCCCGCACCAGATCGCCCACCACGGACGCATGCCTGCGGCTCATGGCCACTTCCATGCCGATGCGCGGCTGTTCCCTGAAGTTCTTGTTGGAATTGGCGTGATTGGTGTCAACGATAATGACCGGATTGGCCAGCGTCCGTTCCATATAGGCCCTGGCCACGGCCAGGAGGTCCTCGAAGTGATAGTTCGGGATTGCATGTCCGTAATGATCCACGGCCCCCCTGAGGATGGCATGCGCCAGCGGGTTGCCCGATGTGCGCACCTCCCAGTCGTTATAGATGAAGCGATGCGACTGCTGGGCGGCGTGGATGGAGTTGAGCATCACGGCGATATCGCCGCTGGTGGGGTTCTTCATCCCGGCCGGGATCTCCATGCCGCTGATGGTCAGGCGGTGTTGCTGGTTCTCGACCGAACGGGCGCCGACGGCCACATAGCTCAAGAGGTCTTCCAGATAGGGCAGGTTGCCCGGATAGAGCATCTCGTCGGCCGCGCTCAGGTGCGATTCGGACAAGACCCGTAGGTGCAGACGCCGGATGGCTTTTATTCCGGCCACGATATCGGGGGGCGCCTGGGGGTCCGGCTGATGGAGCATGCCCTTATAGCCCTCGCCCGTGGTGCGGGGTTTGTTGGTATAGATGCGCGGGATGATGAGGATCCGGTCCTTGACCGATTCCTGGAGCTTGGCCAGGCGGAGGGCATAATCACACACGGCGTCCTCGTTGTCCGCCGAACATGGCCCGATGACGAGGATGAATTGGTCGCGCTTGTGTTGAAAGACCTCTCGGATCATGGCATCACGCTCTTCCTTGAGCTTCCTCAGTTCTTCTGACAGCGGCAGCTCGCTACGGATCTCGTCCGGACCGGGGATCTTGAGCAGATATTCGAAACCCATTACTCCACCCTCCTTGTGCGCCTCATTCCTTAGCGCATACATCAGATGGCGACGCCAGGGCAAGCGCGAGATCCTGTCCCGACATTCCCTGCCGCCCCGCATGCGTCCCGGCGTGTTTATTCATGCTTAAAAAAAAGCCGCCGAGTTCCGATACGCATCATGAGGGAAGGGAGGAACATGCCGGGAGACAACGACCATCCCAAGAACAGACCAAGATTCCCCAGAGGCGTTCTGCCGTCCATCGTCGTCGCGACCTTTCTGGGACTCGTATTGGTACTCTTCGCCTATGAGAGGCATTTCCACACCGCCCTTGGACTGGCCTTATCAGCGATTCTGCTGTTCTCCCTGCTGTTTGTTGGGGCCCTCCGGGATATCCTGAACCGGGAGAAGAACACCGCAGCCCTGGTCCGTGACCGCACGGCCGAACTGACCGCCAGCGAGCAACGCTACCGCAGCCTCTTCACGCAGAGCCGCGAAGGCTTGATCCTGTACGATTACCACGGCCGAGTGGTGGATATTAACCAGGCGGCCGCCGACATGCTCGGGTATGGTATCGAGGAGGCCAAACAGCTCGCGTTTAAGAGCTTCGTATCCGAGTGGTGGTACCGTTACGACCTGAAGCATATACGCACCCAGGTGATACCGCGCGGTTTCTCGGACTTCGATGAACGCGAATATATCCGCAAGGACGGCACCGTGTTCCCCGCCAATGTCAGGGTATGGGTGCTCAAGGACGCGGAGGGAAAGATAACCGGATTCTCCTGCTGGATTCAGGATATCACGGACAAAAAACGCCTGGAGGCAGCCCTGAGATCCAATCAGATGCGTCTGGAAAGCGTGTTGCGCATCGCCCAGCACCGCTCGGAATCGGTTCAAGAACTCCTGGATTTCGCCCTGCACGAGTGCCTGGCCTTGACCGAGAGCGCTATCGGCTACGTCTTTTATTATGATGAGTCCTTGCGGACCTTCACCCTCAACTCATGGTCCAAGGATGTCATGCAGGCCTGTTCGATCCAGGAGAAAAAGACCCGTTATGAGCTGGATAAGACGGGCATCTGGGGCGAGGCCGTGCGGCAGCGTGGCCCTATCCTGCTTAACGATTTCCAGGCCGCCCATCCCCTGAAAAAGGGGTATCCGGAAGGACATGCCCCCTTGCGGCGTTTCCTTACCGTGCCGGTATTCTATCAGGAAAGCATCGTGGCCGTGGTTGGCGTGGCCAACAAGCAAGACCCCTACGACGAGAACGATGTCCGTCAATTGACCCTGCTCATGCACTCCGTCTGGCATGTAACCGAACGCAAGCGGGTCGAGGAGGCCCTGTTCCAGAGCGAGGCCCGCTACCGTAGTCTGTTCGAAAACAGCTCGGCCATCATGCTGCTGATCGATCCCTTAAATGCCACGGTGGTGGATGCCAACACCGCGGCCTGTAAATACTACGGCTATCCCTTGGAAAAGTTGCGGGGCATGGCGATGACGGACATCAATACCCTCTCCCGGGATGAGATCTTCCTGGAAATGCGGCACGCCCAGGCCCAGGAGCGCAAGCATTTTTTCTTCACCCATCGCATGGCCAGTGGTGAAACCCATCCCGTGGAGGTCTTCAGCGGCCCGATCGAACTGGGCGCCAGAAATCTGTTGTATTCCATCATCCACGACATCAGCGCGCGCCGCCAAGCCGAGGAAGCCGTGCGCTTAAATCAGCGACGCCTGGAACATATTCTCAATGACCTCCCCTTGGCTACCACGTATAGTGATGCCTCCGGTAATATTGAGTTCTCCAACCGTACCTTCCATGATCTGTTCGGATATACCCGCGAGGAGATACCGACCATCGAGGCCTGGTTCGCCAAAGCATATCCCGACCCTGAATACCGCGGCGCCGCGCTGGCGCGCTGGAACTCGGACGCCACCAGGGCCAGGGCACAGAACACCCGCATCGGTCCGAGTGAATACCTGATCACATCCAAGGATGGAAGCCGGCATATCTGCGAAATAACTGGTACGTTTCTCGAACAGGGCGTGCTGGCCGTATTCAACGATGTCACCCAGCAGAAAATGGCCGAGGAGCATCTGCACTACATCAGCATCCACGACGCCCTGACGGGTCTGTATAACCGGTTCTACGCCGATGCCGAGATCGAACGCCTGGTGACGAGCCGCAAATTCCCGGTAAGCGTCATCATGGTTGACTTGGATGGGCTCAAAAACGTCAACGATCGGGACGGCCACGCCTCTGGAGACCTGTTTATCAAGTCGGCCGGTTCGGTGCTCAAACAAACCTTTCGTCCCGAGGATATGATCGCCCGCATCGGCGGTGATGAGTTCCTGGTGATCCTGCCCGGCGTGGATGAGACCGTATGCGAACAGTCCGTGGGCCGCTTGAAGACCAACCTTGAAATCGCCAACGCCCGCGAGACCGGCCGCCCCTTACAGTTCTCGGTGGGCGCCGCCACGGCGCAAGCGGGTGATGAGCTGAAAAGCTGCATCACGCTCTCAGACCAGCGCATGTATCAGGAGAAAGCCGATAAAAAGGCCCTGCAGAGATAAACGTCTCACCTGCCGCTGCGGTCGTGCAAGACAATGGTTTGAAATAGAATTGACGAACCGCACTATCCATATTACACTTTCTTAACTATTGAATGCACGCAATTTTTGCTGCGATAAGGGTGAGGAGGAACACTGGGCATGACATCACCGCCATCTGAGCATCTGGACGGTATCGGGCCGATATCCGTCGTGCATAGCCGGCGAGCTCAGCGCCTCAGGATCACGGTCAAACCATCCGGGGTACGGGTGAGCGTACCTCACCAGCTTACGCTCGCCCAGGGCCGGGAGTTCGCCCGCTCGCACCGGGACTGGATAGGCCGTCAAGTTATGCGCATGCAACAGCGTCTGCGCACCCAAGCCGGCGCCTCACGAAATCTACCCACTCTCTCTGATGAAGACGCCAGCGAGAAGCTGAGCATAAGGCTATCTGAACTCGCTCATCAGCACGGACTCACGTTCACCCGCTTGAGCATCCGGCGGCAGAAGACCCGCTGGGGCAGCTGTACGCCAAGTGGCGCCATCAGTCTCAACATCGCCCTGGCAAGCCTGCCGCAAAATCTTATGGACTATGTCATCCTGCACGAGCTCCTTCATACGCGCATCAAAGGTCATGGACGCTTCTTCTGGAAAGAGCTTGATAAACTGCACGCCCAAGCCGTCGACCATCACCGTCAACTGCGATGCTACAGCCCGGAGATGATGCAAACGGCCATGAAGGTCCAACCTTAAAACGCAGATGAAAAAACCATACACGGATCTTGCATGGAGCACCCGCGCTCTTATCATATATCCATATTGCGGTGATACGGCCTCCATGATGTTCCATGTTGTGAGTGTACCAGCCACCCGGGCATGAGGGGACCGATGACACACACGCGCGTGTTCGATCGTCACAGCGTCATTATCAGCTCCGATAGATCCCGTACGGTACGTTTCGTGACGGCGCTCAAGCTCTCCGGCCGGAACGTCAGGGCCTTCAGAACCGCCGAGGAGGCACTCTCCGGTCTCAATCCCGATATTCCGCCGGAGTTGATCATCACCGATCTGATGCTGCCGCAGATGGACGGCCTGAAACTCTGCCGCCTGCTGCGCTCTGAATCCTACCGCGCCTTTCACGGCACACCGATCCTGGTGATCACCGCTATGGTGAACGGCGAACATACCGCGCGTACGTTATCCTCGCTGGGGGCCGCCTGCCTGACCGAACCCATCGAGCCGGACGATTTGAAGACCATGATCGAGGCGCTGCTGGAAGGACGCTATGCCAAGAAACCTCCCCTGGCGCTGGTCATCACGGAAGATCGCGGTCTGCAAACCGCCCTCAGGAGGGCGTTCAAGGCCCAAGGCTACACATTATGCTGCGATACGGGCAAGGGCAAGACCTTATCCCTGATCCGCAGAAAAGATCCGGAGGTGATCATCCTGGATGATGCCCTCACCGACATCAAGCGTGCCTGGTTTATGGATGAGATCAACCGTCTCAAGCCGCGGGCGGCCGTGGTCATCCTGCGGGACGTTAGTATGTGCACAAACGACACACGCCTCTTCTCCAAGGGTGCCGGCGCCATAGCGGATAAGCCTTGCGATGCTGAAGCTCTGGTGCAAATCTGCCTCCAGGCACGGCAGGAACGGACCCTGTACGATTTAGAGCTTCGTCGCCATGAGCACCAGCTCTGCCTTTCCCAGAGCGAAGACGCCCTGCGCCTGGCCTATCAGGAGTGGCAGGATATCTTTCAATCCATCGGTCATCCCGCCATGATCATCGACTCCCAGCAACATGTCCTGGCCGCCAACCGGACCAGTTGCGCGCTCCTGGGCTGTACGGAAGACGATCTGATCGGACGGCACTGTCATGAGGTCTTTCACAAGACCGAGAAACCGCCCCAGGGCTGCCCCTTAAAGGAGATGCTCGCCACGGGGCGTATGAGTATCTGCGAGATGCCGGTCGAGGCCCTTGGAAAGGTCTTCCTCGTTTCCTGCGCCCCGGTTCTGGATGAGAGCGGCAACATGGAGCGGGTGCTGCATTTCGCCACGGACATCAGCGAGCGTAAACGCGCCGAAGAAGCCCTGAAGGAAAGCGAGGCCCGTTTCCAGACCGCCTTTGTCATGGCGCCAATCGGCATGGCCCTGGTGGGCATCAACGGGCATTTCTTAAGCGTCAACCAGGCCTTCTGCGAGATGCTGGGTTATTTGGATAAGGAACTGAACGGCATGACCTTTGAACAGATCACCCATCCCGAAGACCTGACGCGCAACCGGGAGATGGTCCGCTCCCAGCTGGCCGGTCCGGCCAAGGTGCATCACCTGGAAAAACGCTATATCGCCAAGGACGGACGCATGGTGTGGGCCTCCGTTAATTCGCTGCTCATCCGCAGCGCCAATGGGCAACCGCTCCATTTCATTATGCATATCCAGGATATCACCGAGCACAAACGCGCCGAGCTTCTGCTCCATCAGGAACGCTCGCGGGCGCAGAAATACCTCGATATCGCCTCGGTGATCATGATCGCCCTGAATATACGGGGCGAAATCGAGATGATCAACCGCAAGGGCTGCCAGATCCTCGGATATGATGAGTCCGAACTGATCGGTCAGGACTGGTTCGCCACTTGTGTGCCCCATGAGGTCGGACCAAAGGTGAAGAAGGCCTTTGACCGGATCATTAGCGGAGCGCTCAGTACCGCCGAATACCTTGAAAACCTCGTGGTCACCAAGTCCGGGGAAGAGCGCCTGATTGCCTGGCACAATTCGATCGTGCGCGACGACAGCGGCGTCATCGTCGGCACCTTGAGCTCGGGCGAGGATATCACCGCCGGCCGCAAGGCGGAGGTCGAGCGCCAAATGCTGCATGAGCAGCTGGGGCTGTCGCAGAAGATGGAGTCCGTCGGCCGGTTGGCCGGCGGCGTGGCGCACGATTTCAACAACCTCCTGACCCCCATCCTGGGCTATGCCGAGATTGTCCAGTCCAGCCTGCCCCCCGGCGACCCCCGCATGGAGCATGTCCGCCAAATCCTCATGGCGGCCGGGCGTGCCAAAGACCTTACTCGTCAACTGCTAGCCTTCAGCCATAAACAGGTCCTCGAGCTCAAAACCGTGGACCTCGGCAAGACCATCCTGCACTTCCAGAAGCTCTTGAAACGCACCATCCGGGAGAACATTGCGATATCCTTACGCATAGCGCCCACGCTGGGCATGGTGAGCGCCGATGTCGGCCAGATCGAGCAGGTGATCATGAATCTGGCCGTCAACGCCCAGGACGCCATGCCAAAAGGCGGCACGCTGAGCATTGCCTTGAGCGATCTGGACGTGGAGGAAAACACCGCCGGGGTCCATGCGGGCATTGAGCCCGGCCCCTATGTGCTGCTGACAGTGAGTGACAGCGGCCTGGGGATGGAGCGCGAAACCCTCTCACGCCTATTCGAGCCTTTCTATACCACCAAAACCCAGGGCCACGGTACCGGACTGGGCCTGTCCATCGTGCACGGCATCATCCAACAGCACGGCGGCTCCATCCGCGTAGAGAGCGAAACCGGTCACGGCACCACCTTCAAGATCTACCTGCCGCGTCTGAAAGACATCGCCCCTCAGACCTACCCCGACATTGTGCCGGCCGGTGATTACAAACGCGGAACCGAGACCGTGCTGGTGGTGGATGACAACCAGGCCGTGCGCGATCTGGTCAACCATATCCTGGGCAACCAGGGCTATACCGTGATCGTGGCCGAGGGCCCCGAAAGCTGCTTTGATATTGTCGACCAGCAGTACGGCCGCATCAACCTCTTGCTCACCGATGTCATCATGCCGGTCATGGATGGCCGCCAGCTCTTCGAACGCCTGCATTCCGTGCTGCCGAACCTGAAGGTACTATACATGTCGAGCTATGCCGGCGATGTCATCGCGCACCACGGCATAGCGCCCGAGCTTGTACACTTCATCCAGAAGCCGTTCTCCTTCCGGGCCTTGACCGAAAAGGTGCGCGAAGCCCTCGACACGCCGGTTCAGGAAGGATCCCTGGACCTCCCGGCCAAAACCGCCCGTCGCCGCTAGTGTCTCGTTGACAGAGCCGCGCCGCACCCCTATACTCGGTAACGACAAAGGCGGCCTATGACCACAGTGACCCTGACAGAATGGCTGCGACGCATGGAAGCGAACCGGCGCTTCCGCGAGCATGTCACGGCCATAGAGCATATACCGGCCGGAAAGGGCAGCTACGCCCCCTATCCGGCCTGGGTGCACACGCGCATCCGTGAAGTGCTCCTTAAGCGGGGCATCGATAAGCTCTACAGCCACCAGCGTGAAGCCATCGATCATGTGCGTCTGGGCCGGGACGTGGTGCTGGTCACACCCACGGCAAGCGGCAAGACCCTGTGCTATAACCTGCCCGTGTTACAGCGCATCCTGGAACAACCGGAGACGCGCGCCCTGTACCTCTTCCCCACCAAGGCCCTGGCCCAGGATCAGATGCAGGAGGTACACGGCCTGATCGGTGATTTGAAGGCCGACATCAAGACCTACACCTATGACGGCGATACGCCCGATGACGCGCGCGCGGCCATCCGCAGGCAGGGTCACGTGGTGGTAACCAATCCGGACATGCTACACGCCGGCATCCTGCCGCATCACACCAAGTGGCAGAAGCTCTTCACCAATCTCACGTATGTCGTGCTGGATGAGCTGCATGTCTACCGCGGGGTCTTCGGCAGCCACCTCACCAATGTCATCCGACGTCTGAAACGCATCTGCCGCTTCTACGGCTCCGACCCGGTTTTCATCTGTTGCTCGGCTACGGTGGCCAATCCGCAGGAGCATGCCGAGCGCCTGCTGGAGAAGAAGGCGGTCCTGATCGAGAAAAGCGGCGCGCCCCGGGCCGCCAAGACCTTCATGCTCTATAATCCGCCCATCATCAACCGTGAGCTGGGCATCCGGCAGTCGGCCCTGACCCCGGCCAGGAATATCGCCTCCGAGCTGATCGGCAACCAGATCCAGACCATCGTGTTTGCCACCAGCCGCCTCAATGTCGAGGTCATGACCAAGTACCTCAAGGACCGCTTCCGCCAGCGCTCGGTCGTGGACGAACGCTACGTGACCGGTTACCGCGGCGGGTATCTGCCCAACTTAAGGCGTGAGATCGAGAAAGGCCTGCGTGAAGGCACGGTCATGGGCGTGGTGAGCACCAATGCGCTGGAGCTGGGCATCGATATCGGAGACTTAGAGGCCTGCATCATGACCGGCTACCCCGGTTCGATCGCCAGCACCTGGCAGCAGGCCGGCCGGGCCGGTCGCCGCACGGGACAAAGCGTGGCCATCCTGATCGCGCGCTCCAATCCCATGGACCAGTTCATCGTGGAGCACCCGGAATACTTCTTCGCAAGCTCTCCCGAGCACTGCCGCGTCAATCCAGACAACCTCCTGATCCTGCTGCACCACATCAAGAGCGCGGCCTTTGAGCTGCCCTTCGAGAAGGGCGAGCGCTTCGGCAGTGAGGACTTAGAAGAACTTTTGAACTATCTGGAGGAAAAGGGCGTGCTGCACCGCGTGGACGAGCGCTGGCACTGGGCGGCCGAGAGCTACCCGGCCGACGAGGTGAGCCTGCGCACCGTCAATCCGGAGAACATCGTGGTGGTCGACACCACCGATACCGGCAACCACCGCGTCATCGCCGAGGTCGACTGGGAGAGCGCCTTCACCACCGTGCATACGGACGCCATCTACATGGTCGAATCGCGGCAGTACCACGTGGACCAGCTCGACCTGGAGCGCAAGAAGGCCTATGTCAGGCAGGTGGACGTGGACTACTACACGGACGCCATGACCTACACCAACGTGCGCGTCATCGACGCCTTCGAGAGCCGCGAGGGCCGCGTCATCGTCGAGCACGGCGAGGTGCAGGTGGTGCGCAAGGTGGTAGGCTACAAGAAGATCAAGTTCTACACCAGTGAAAACGTAGGCTACGGCGACGTGGATCTGCCGCAGAACGACATGCACACCACCAGCTACTGGTTCACCGTGCCCTGGGACACGCTCGATAAGCTCCCCTTCCGGCGCGAGGAGATCGTCGACGGACTCTCGGGCCTGGCCTATGCCCTGCACCACATCGCGGCCGTGCTGCTCATGGCCGATATCCGCGACCTTCAGCGCGCCATCGGCGACAAGAGCGGCGAGTGGTACGTGCGCTACGGACGCGACAGCCGCGTGATCACGGCCAACCCCAACCCGGCCCCCCAGGAGGTCATGCGCAACGCCTACGACCCGACCGTGTTCATCTTCGACGCCTATCCCGGCGGGGTGGGCTTTGCCGAGAACCTCTTCGAGCGTCACCATGAGCTGATCCACGGCGTCCGCCAACTCCTGACAACCTGCCCCTGCGAGCACGGCTGCCCCATGTGCGTGGGCCCCACGCTGGAGGTCGGCCCCTCGGCCAAGGAGGCGGCCTTGGCTATCCTGGGGCTGATGATCGCGTCATGAGCGTAATCGAGCGTCTGAAGCGCCTGACCGGCGAACAGCCCGGAGCCACGCCCGACGATAAACAGGCGGCCTTGAACGACCTCAGGCGGCGCATCGAGGGCATCATGTCCAGGCGCGAGCAGGCCCCGCCCCGGCCGGTGCGGCCTGCCAGTTTTGCCGTCCGGGACCTCGGTGCGGCCTTAGGGGGCGAGGAAGTCACCAATGCTTTTGGCGCCTGCCACTTCACCCGCAGCCGCCATACGGCGGGCAGCCTGCACGGGCAGAGTCTCATCCGCGATTGCCTGCGGATCGATATGCCGAGTGCCGCCCTCATGTGTTCCCAGCCGCAAATCGCCCAGCTTGCACCGAAAGATGCGCTCTTCCTCGACACCGAAACCACAGGCTTATCCGGCGGGACAGGGACCTTTCCGTTCCTCATCGGGCTGGGCTGGTTCGAAGAGGGCGACTTCATCACCTGCCAGCTTTTAGCCCGCGACTTTTCCGAGGAGCGCGCCATGCTGGCCCTCCTTGATGAGCTGGCGGCCGACAAGCGCTTCCTGGTAACCTTCAACGGCAAGGCCTTCGACGTGAATCTCCTGAGCACGCGCTACGTGCTGGGCCGCCTGCCCGATCCGCTTGCGGGTATGCCGCACCTGGACTTGCTCAATCCGTCCCGCCGACTCCTGAGCCACCGCACCAGTAACTGCCGGTTGGTGACACTCGAGGCCGAGGTGCTGGGCTTCCACCGCGTGGGCGATATACCCGGCTGGGAGATACCGCAGCGTTACTTCGACTGGCTGCGCACGCGCGATCCCGGCCTGCTGGTCGATATCATGGAACACAACCGCTATGACATTGTCTCCATGGCGGCCCTGGCTTCATTCCTCACGGGTGTGCTTTCCGGCCGGGAGACGCACGCGCGGCACCCCGGCGACCTCCTGGCCGCAGCTAAGGTGCTCCACGAGCGCGGACGTCTGCCGGACTCAAGGCTCATGCTGGAAGCCCTGCTTGAGCGTCCTGACCAGAGCCACACCCGTGAAGCGCAGCGTCTCTTATCGCTCATTCATAAGCGCGGCGGCCGCTGGGTGGAGGCCGTGTCCATCTGGGAAAACCTCCTGGCCGGCGACCCGAGGGATATCTTCGCGGCCGAGGAGCTGGCCAAGTGGTGCGAGCACGTAAGTCGCGACATCGGCCGCGCCATCACCCTGGTCGAGCAGGCCCTGGCCGACCCGCAGCGCCTGGATGCCGCCGCACGTGCCGCTCTCGACCACCGTCTGCAACGCCTCTTGACCAAACAGGGCAAAGCATATTAATACATTAATCAATAGAACATGATCTAGTATTCAAACAAGGAGAATTGTGGACCATGGCAACCTTTTCACGCGGCACGGCCCGATTGTATTATGAGGACCACGGACAGGGGGAAGCGATTATCGCCGTCCATGGCCTGATCGAAAACACCACCTACTGGAAAGAGATTGCGGGGCTCCTTGCCGGCCGCTATCGCTTCATAGCCATGGACATGCGTGCTCATGGCAGAACCGTTATAGACGGCGAGCCTTTTGGTTACGATGAGGAGACCATGGGCCAGGACATAATCACCCTGGCCGATCATTTAAAGCTCGAACGCTTCCACCTCCTGACACACTCCACGGGAGGTTTCATCAGCGTGCGCCTGGCCATGCGCGACTCTTCCCGCCTGGCTAGCCTTATCCTCACCGATACCGGTTCCTCCACATCATTGCTGCCGGCGGGCACCGATCCCGAAACTATCCAGGTAGAAAATATCAGGTTCGCCCGCCAGTTCGAAAAATACGACTGGGCCAAGATGATCAAGGGCGTGCGCACCATGCCCGGCCCTTTCTTTCGCGGCATGGTGGAATCGCCGCGCGCCGAAGAACTCCTCCAATCCGTCCTGGCCATGATCTCACCGGGAGACCGCCCCACCATCGCCGCCTTTGTGCGCTCGTTCTACACAGACCCGGATCCCAGGGTCGAGGGGCTTCGCGGCATCCGTTGTCCGGTCCTCATCATCTACGGCGAGAAGGACGACCTCTTCATCGAATCGAGCAAGCTTATGGCCCGCGAGATTCCAGGGGCCGAGCTCATCGAGTATCCGGGCGTCGGGCATATGACCGCCCTGGAATGCCCAGGGCGTCTGGCCCAAGATATAATCAGCTTCATCGATAAGCATCGCCTATGCAGGACCGCACCCTAGATCATATCGGAAGCTTTGTAGACGAGCTCTTTCTGGCGCCGGGCCGCTTAATTGCCTCTCTCCAGGCCCGCCGCACCGTGGATTGGCGGATGTACACCCGCGAGGCGGCCTATTACCATGAGATGGGCTACGTGGACCAGCCCGCGAGCTTCTTCTCCCGGCCCGCAGAGAAACCCGCCTACCGCATCGAGTCCCAGGCTCCCTACCAGGGTGGCGCCTACCAGGTCATCAGCTTTCCCAGCGGCTTTGTCCCCCATAACCCCTTTATCCGTCGCCGCTATATGGCCTATCCCGAGAACCGGACCGGTTATCTGGTACGCTGGACGCACGGTGACCGGCCTCGTAAGACCGTGCTGTGCGTGCACGGCTTCATGATGGGTGCTCCGCGTGAGGCCGAGCGCATGTTCAAGATCCGCAAGCTCTTTGACCTGGGCCTTGACGTGGCCTTGTGCGTGCTCCCCTTTCACTGGCGAAGGATCGCCGGGCCGCGCACCGCGCGCCGCATCTACCTGACCCTAGGCGACGCGGCCTTTACCAACGAATGCATCGCCCAGAGTGTTCATGATCTCGACCGTGCCTTCCTGATCCTGGCCGAGATGGGGGCAACGGATATCGGCATGGTGGGCGCCAGCCTGGGCGGTTATGTCACCGGTGTGTATGCCTGCCTGCGCGACCATATGCGCTTCGCCGCCCTGATGGTGCCGGCCTTGAGTTTCCTCAGGCCTTTGCGTCCGGATTCGTTCCTGAAATGCGCCCCTTTTAGCGCCACCTGGCGCGCGCAGGTACTTCAGGCGGCCGACTTTCATTCACCCCTGAATCTCACGCCCCGCATCCCTCCTGAGAATATCCTGGTCGTGGCTTCGCGCGGGGATCGCCTCTGCCCTTTCGACCTAGTGGAGGACCTCGTACGGCGCTGGCGACTCCCCTGCTGCCATATCCGCACCGGCGGTCACTGGCTGGTGTTCGATTCGCTCAGGGGACAAGCCTGGTATGGTTTCCTGCAGGCTTTGGGGTTTATAAACGCTCCTCAATGAGGATTGCCAACACGCATGAGAGATGCTAGACCAATGCCCATGGAAACTGTCCAATCGCATGAACGCGTCATGAACATCCTGATCGGCCGGATCTTCAGCCGAGAGCTCAAACCGGGCGACAAGCTCCCGCCCGAGCGTCTCTTGGCCAAGGAAATGGACGTGGACCGGGCCTCGCTCAGGGTGGGACTCAAACATCTGGAAACCATGAATGTGCTCACTATCCGGCAGGGCGACGGCATCTATGTCCGGGATTACCTGGCAGGCGCCAGTCTGGACTTCCTGCGTGTCCTGTTTCTCCAGGCTCAGGAGCCCGAGAGCGAATGGCTGGTGGACCGCTTTATTCTGGATGAGGTCTGGGAATTCTGGATCGCATTCTTCCCGGATATGCTCAAGCTGGCCTCCAAGCGTTTTACGCTGCGCGATCTCAAGGCCATGATGGACATCCTGGACACCGAGCTCGCCAACTTGGACGACCAGGAAATGCTGGTGGAACTGGAGCTCCAGACCCAGGAGCTGGTCGCCCAGGTTGCCAACAATATCGTCTTCCTGCTCTTCTCACATACCTGCCGGCCGCTACGCAAAAAGATGATCGAGATCTTTTTCCATTCCATCGACACCGCGGACATCAAACAGCATGTGGAAACCAAAAAGACCTTGACCCGCGCCTTTATGACCACCTCCGGCGAAGGAGGCGATGCCATCATCGAGCAGTATCGCGTCGTGCTCGGCGAGTACCGCCAGCGCCTGCGCCGCATACTGTTCCAGGAGCCGGTCGAGGCCTCACAAAACAGGTGAGGACTTAGTATCTATACAAGGCGCGATCGTTCTTGATGTTCGGTATGTGCACGAAGCGCGGGGACTCAAACCGGGCCGCTCCATCGACGATGCATGTCAGAGGCTTTAAGCGCGGCTTCAACACCAACTCGAGTTTATCCCAGTTGTATCTGCCATTGCTCCAGAAGAATGGCACACCGTTCCATTCCAGGAACATAGACTCCTGACGGTTCTTGAAGTCCGTCACATCCAGGTTGTACAGGTAGGCGCCGATGTGCTCCGGTGAGTCCTGCCAGAGCATATTGAAGGTCTGGGCATGCCGAGTGAGGTAGTCGTTCAAACCCGCGTACATGCACATGCTTCCGGCCGGGCCGGTCAGGACATGCCACAGATCCTTTTTGTGGCCATGTTCCTGGGCATCCTGGACCACGATCTGCGCCGATGATTGCGCCTTGACGGGATAAACCTTGCGATCCTGCGAGGTGATGATGCGCTCATCACCAGGCTCCGGTTTAAGTGCTTGGCGGTTGAGCTCCTCGCCCAGGGTCAGGTTGAAGGTCTTCATCATGATGGACGGATCGAACGGGGTCCAGAGAGAGTTCTGATCAGTACAGGTAAACGCGGTTCCGGCCAGATCGGCGAAGATGACCGGCGCGCCGATGCCCAAAGGCGTCTTCATCTTCCAGGTAGCCCGGCCGTAAACGATCACCGCGCCTGCGTACCAGGCACGAAACGTCAGATCGGACTCGTCCTGGTTCTGAGAGATCTTGAAACCGCCACGGAAAAGGGCCTTCAATCCCAGGACGAGTTTGTTATGGATGTCGCGCGCCGTTCCGCCGAAGCTTGGCGCCACAGCCCAGGTATGGACATCCACCGTGGGCGATACCATCTGTTTGTTGACGCGCGGCATGCTCTGGACAAGCAGGAACGGGGAATAAATGATGGCAGCCTCCGGAAATATCTTCACATATTCGAACATGGACTTTTCCGGCGCCTGATTGCCGAAGGCCGCTACATATACCCAGCCCCGTTCATTCTGCCGGGCAAACTCAAGCTCGATTTCGATCACGGTTTTGGCGCCAACAAAGGTATCGGTAATGAATTTCGTACCGACCCTGTCTCCGGCATCCATGGCCATGAAATACAAGGTGTCGGCATCTCCCATCACCCCGTCCCCGTCCTTGGGATTTCCTTCGGGCCCGTTGGGCAAAACAAGCCGGCCCGAGGCCGTACATTCCATGACATCATGCGGGATGACCCGTAAAGCCCCGGCCTTGAACGCCAGGACCCGGATGGAGCCTAGCGGTGCCCCTTTGATTCTGCCCAAACCCAGACCCGGTACACTGGCCAGATCGATGAGCCGCCGCAGGGTCTTCCGTTCCTTGATCTGAGGATGCTTCGGTGCGCTCCCGGCCTGTGATTGCTCCTGCAAAAAAAGATCGTAAGCGTTCTTGATGTCCGGTCCATAAACCTGAGCATACTGTTGTTCCATACGCGAGATATACGTCGCCCAACTCTTTTCCGTCTGCCTCTGGAGCGACCAGAACGTATCCGGCAGCTTCTCCGCCTGTTCCTTGTTCCAGGTTGAAAGAGGGAACCCGATGCCCTGTTCCTGGCCTGCGCCGTAGGCCGGGGAAAAGATGACTATACAAATCCCGAATATTCGAATAAATCCTTTCAGAACAGATCGTTGCATGATCATCCTCCTCTTTTTCATTGGCATGGCATTTCAAGAGCACGGTTCGCATCACACACCAGAGGCTGTTACGCCGGCAGAGGCAGCATGGTTGTGTACATCCGGGCACGCGGTTTCGTGTTGAATTATTTTGGTCAACCTCTAGCGCAGATTGGTTACAGCTTTTCTCATAAAGTAATGCGCACAGCGCACAAGTCAAGGCGTTTGCTGCAATACTCGTCGAGGAGCTTTACCCGCCCGGGTTTGCAGGCGGGACTGATCTTGAGCCCCGATCCCCCTTAGCGGGGAGTGCAGAAGTTTGCGAAATAAGCAGACGGCAATTCGCGGCGATAGGAGAATGAATATGAATGTGATCCGTTTTCCATCCTGGCATCGACATTTTTCAGGGCGCGCAAGGCGGGATCAACGCTCGCGGTGTTCATACACCCGTTCTGGTTCCAAATCGCGGGGGTGATGACGCCGCGATAGAAACCGCGCATGCGCTCATTGAACGCGGCATACTGTCGGATAAAGGCCTGGCTGTAGAAGAGCGGCGAGGCCTCGTTGAACTTGAGATCATTGACGGATACCTGCGTCACCCCTGAACTCACGGGCGGCCCCATGCTCAAGGGGTACATACCGCACCCGCCGAGGAAGATCAATCCTGCGCATGCAGCGATCAACCATATCGCATGTCTGGGCCTTCCATGGTCGCTGGGATTCATCATACTTCTCTATTTCGGACCATACCATAAAAGCTTTAATTTTTTAAGGCATTTTTCAAGCGCCCATGGGCTTTAAGATGCCGCGGCCGCCTCAGGACGCATCGGGTATGGACCCTGGCACCCTTGAGAGTCTATGCCTTGGAGCGGGATTTTTTGAGTGTATACGTCCGGAGCCACTCCTCGCAGAAGGCCTCAAAGCCGCCTGCGGCAATGGCATCCCGGATACCGGACATGAGGTCCTGGTAAAAAGCGATATTATGGATGGTGGCCAGGGTCTCCGCCAGGGGGTCGCCGGAGAAGAACAGATAGCGCAGCACCATGCGGGAAAACGTCTGGCAGGTATAACACCGGCAGCCGGTATCGACGGGGTAGCGGTCCTTGCGGTAGGACTTATCCTGTATGCGCAGCTTGCCCGTGCGCGTGAACAGGGTGCCGCCGCGGGCAAAGCGCGTGGGGATGACGCAGTCGAACATATCCATGCCCAGGGCTACGGCCGCCAGGATGTCCTCGGGTAGGCCCACGCCCATCAGATAACGAGGCTTGTCCTCGGGCAAGAGCGGGGCGCACATGCTCACCACTTGTTTCATCAGGTCGTGGCCTTCTCCCACGCTCACGCCGCCGATGGCGTAGCCGTCAAAGGGTATCTCCGTGATCCGTTGGGCGCTTAAGCGGCGCAGGTCTTCGTAGACGCCGCCCTGCACGATCCCGAAGAGAAATTGATGCCGTTGCAGCTCCACGGCCCGGCAGCGCCTGGCCCACTTGGTAGTGCGGCCCACGGCGCGTTTGACATATTCATGTTCGGCCGGGTACTCCACGCATTCGTCAAAGGCCATGACGATATCCGCGCCCAGATCGCGCTGGATCTCCATGGAGCGTTCCGGGGTCAGGGTAACCTTTTCGCCGTTCTCCTCGTAGGCAAAGATCACGCCGTCATCCGTGATCTTGCGCTCGGGCAGCGAAAAGACCTGGAAACCGCCCGAATCGGTCAGAATGGTCTGGTTCCAACCCATGAAGCGGTGCAGGCCGCCCATGTGTTTGACCGCCTGGAGGCGTTCGCCCAGAGAGAGGTGGTAGGTATTGGCCAGAATCACCTGGGCGCCGGTCAAGCCGATCTCCCGCGGGGTGATGGAACGCACGAACCCGGCCGTGCCCACCGGCATGAAGGCCGGGGTCTGGACCGTGCCGTGGGTCGTGGTGAATTCGCCGCGGCGCGCCTGTCCGTCGGCAGCATGGACTCGGAATCGGATGTCGGGCATAAAATTATTTGCCCAAACCGGCGGCCTTCTGGTAGGCCGCAAAGACTGCGTCCATGACCGCCGAGCGGAAGCCCCTGGATTCGAGCACGGCCAGACCCTCGATCGTCGTGCCGCCGGGAGAAGCCACCATGTCCTTCAGATCGCCGGGGTGCCTGCCGGTGGAGAGCACCAGGGCCGCGGCACCCTTGACGGTGGCGGCCGCGAGCTTGAGCGCGACATCGCGCGGCAGCCCAGAGCGCACCCCGCCATCCGCCAGGGCCTCGATGAACAGGAAGCCGTAGGCCGGACCGGAACCGGATAACCCGGTTACGGCATTGATGAGCCGCTCATCCAATTCCAGGCACATACCGATGCCCTGAAAAATCTTCAGCGCCAGTTCCCTGTCCTTATCAAGGCACGTGGGCGAGCAGGCCAGACAGGACACTCCTTCCATGACCAGGGCCGGGGTATTGGGCATGACGCGGATCACCCGCGCCTCGGGATTGGTATGTTCCTGGATGGAGGCAATGCTGACGCCGGCGGCGATGCTGATCAGCAGCTTGCCCTTCACATGGTCTTTGATCGTACGGGCAACGGCCTCTACGGTGCCGGGTTTCACGGCCAGGATGATGGTATCGGCTGCCAGCGCCAGACCTTCCAGGCTCTCCTCGGTGCGTATTCCGAAGCGCTCGGCCATGGCCTCCATGCGCTTGGGGTTGATATCGAAGGCCATGATATCGCTCGGGGCGTAAATATTTTTTTGTATTACCCCGGCCATAATGGCCTCAGCCATATTCCCGGCGCCGATAAAGCCTAATGGCGACATGGACACCCTCCTTGTCAAGACGATGTGTATGGGTTGCCATACATATCCTACAGAAGTCAATCACTGGCGTGCAGAATATTCAAGCACAGTTAAACTATTTTTTTCGCCAGGCCGATAATCTGGTGCATGGAAGCAGGGATGAATCGTATTCATGGCATTTTTTTTGAAGAGTCGAATCTGACCCTTGGGACCGGACACACGCAAAAGAACCAGAAGCTGAAAAACTACTGCATGGCCAACCAGATTGATGAGGCCCAGGTCAAGCTCGCGTTCCTGGGCGATGACGGCGAACCCACCGGCATCGAGATCACCATGCCCGTGGATGAATTTCTCAAACGTTTCACCTTTGAGCCTAATTTCAAAACACCCAAGGCCAAGAGCAAAGAGGAGAAAGTGGCCGACAAACATTCCGCCATGGCCGAGAAACACCGCGAGCGCAAGGAATACTTCTCCGCCGAATGGGAGTACAATAAGGCCTTAAAGATCGAGCCCGAGAATATCCGGGCCAACTTCGGAGTCGGCACGCTCTACATGGAAATGGGCGAGACCGAAAAGGCCAAGGGCGTCTTCAAGAAGCTGGCCCAGGTCGAGGCCATCTTCGAGGAAGAGAACAAGCATATCTTCAATGAGTTCGGCATTACATTGCGCAAGACCAAGATGTATGACGAGGCCCTGGCCAATTACATGAAGGCCCTGGAGATTTCCCCGCAGGACGAGAACCTGTACTTCAATATCGCCCGCCTCTACTATGACAAAGAAGATGGCTCCAAAGCCCAGGAATGGCTGGACAAGGCCCTGAATATCAACCCCGACTTCCGGGAAGCCAGGCAATTCAAGGATGTCCTGGCCGCGGCCGCTAAGAAAGCCAAAACCGGCCCAACCAAGTCCCCCGAAGAGTAAAGGTTCATACCTCGCTGCGCTTCCTAGCGCTTTTTATTGCATTTTATCCTTCAGCTGTCGGTACACCTCGATACTCCGCGCGCGGGTGGCATCGAGATCGGCGCTGTTGTCGATGATGATGGTGGCATGAGCGCGCTTTTCTTCGATCGGCATCTGGGAATCGATCCGCGCCCGGGCATCGGCTTCGTTGAGGCTGTCGCGCTCCATGAGCCGACGAATCTGCACGGCCTGAGGGGTATAGACCAGGATCACCTCCGCCATGGAGCTGTGCATCCCGGACTCGATCAGCAGCGGCACATCCAGAATAATTACCGCTCCCGGACGGGAGGCCGCATCGATTTGCCGGGCCATTTCCCTGAAGACCTCGGGATGCACGATACCGTTCAATACGTCCTTCTGCTCCTTATCCTTGAAGATGATGTCTCCCAGCAAAACCCGGTTGATCTCGCCATCCGGCAGCAGCACCGCTTCTCCGAAATGCGCCACGATCTTTTCCCAGGCGCTCTGGCCTTTTTTGACCACGGCATGCGCGATCTTGTCCGCGTCGATAATGGTGGCGCCGGCCTGCGCCAAGAAGCCGGCCACCGTTGATTTCCCGGTGGCTATCCCGCCCGTAAGCCCGGCAATGAACACGCTGAACCTCCTATGAGTGAAATATTCCTGCCCGTGGCATACCCCTCACGACGGTAGGAAAAAAACAGGTCCGCCTGGCACATGGTGCACAACCGCACGCTTCTGACGGCATGGGGCGCAACGCCGGCCGCCAATGCCTGGGAGGCGGCGATCTCCCACAGATCCAGGAAGTGTCCGCCGTGCTCATGCCGCACCGTGGCGCCCTGAAATTCAGCCGCCACGTCGAGGCCCACCTCGAAACAGCAGGGCCCGATGGCCGGTCCGAGGCTTAACCGGATATCGCGTGCGCCCAGGGATTGCATGCGCCGTACGCCCTTTGCGATAATGCCCTTGGCCAGGCTGCGCCAGCCCGCATGCATGGCACCGATCAGGGGTGGATCATCCGACCAGGCCAGGACAGGGAGACAGTCGGCCGTCAGGATGCCCAGCATATCGTCCGGATTGTCCGAGATGATGCCGTCCGCCTCGGGCAGGTCCGTGTCGTCACAGGCCTTCACGATCCGATCCCCATGCACCTGGGTAAGCAGATAAATGTTGCCCCTTAAGGTCACCCGTCGAACGAGTTCCCTGACCGGCCGCGGCTCGCCCATGACGCCGGCGGTGAATTCCCGTGTACAGAATACCCCGTGCATGTGCCCCTCTATACCCGAAACCATACCGGGCGTTCAAGCGGCATATCCATGCCAGGGGTCGGTTATGAGCGGATACCGAGCCCATGAACCGGTGCCTACCGATGCGCTCAGGATGAGGCCTGAGGGGTACCGGGAATAGGCTTGACAAGAAACGGCAGGGTATGCAAATAGTATCCCCCTAAATTTGTAAGATTCGAGGTGAAATGATGAAGCGGACATATCAGCCACATAACACGCGGCGGAAACGCACGCATGGATTTCTCGTTCGTATGCGCACCAGTGGCGGCCGGAATGTTATCAACCGAAGGAGGGCGAAGGGGCGCAAACGTCTGGCCGTCTGATGTCGGATGAACGCTTTCCCAAGGCGGAGCGGTTAAGGAAAAGGCGCGAATTCAAGAGCGCGGACACCCACAAGACAGCGCGCGTTGTAACCCCCAATCTGATTATATTGAGAGCCCCGAATACCCTTGATCATGTCCGCATCGGTATAACCGTGAGCAAGAAAATAGGAAAATCCGTGGAGAGGAACAGGGTAAAGAGGGTCCTGCGCGAGGCCTATCGGAAGAACAAGGGCGTGTTCAAACCCGGAAACGATTATGTGTTGATCGCCAGGTCTCCGCGCATCGTGGGTGCTTCCACGATAGCGCAAGAGATCATCAAGGCTCTGGGTCCGGCATGATACGCCATATCCTGATCGGGATGGTGCGCCTCTACCAGATGGCGATCTCCCCTTTCTTTCCCCAAAGCTGCCGCTTCTATCCCACCTGCTCGGAGTATGCCGTCCAGGCCATTCAGAGGTATGGGGCCCTCAAGGGCTTACGCAAGGCTGCGTTCAGAATCATGAAATGTCATCCTCTGCATCCCGGCGGCTACGATCCGGTCTAATCCCCGAAAGGAAGCATTGACGCTATGGACATGGAAAAACGGACTTTGCTGGCATTCGCGATCTCAATGGTGATCATTTCGGTCTGGTTCCTGGTCATGGAGCCGCGCCGGGCCGAGATGCAGAAGCAGGCCCCTCCCCAGAAGCCCAAGACGGCCGCCGCGACCGTTGCGAAGGCACCTCCAACTGCGCCACAGGCCTTGAGCGAGGCTGCCGTCAACGAAGAAATCATCGTCACCGAGACGCCGCTATACCGCGCCGCCTGGAGTACCAAGGGCGGACGTCTGGTATCATTAAAGCTCAAGCGCTATAAAGAAAGCCTGTCCGCCAAATCAGGCATGGTGGAGATGATCAAGACCCCCATGCCCGGTCTGACCATCACGGGCGGGATGTCGGACGAGAATCTCATCTACACCGCCAGCACTCACGGCACCGTCGCTGTGGACAGGACGCCTTACCAATTGACCTTCACCGCTCAGATGGCCCAGGGGATCATCGTCAAAAAAATCTTTACCATTGACCCCGCAGGGTATCTCATCGGTTATCGCAACACCCTGGAAAACCAGGCTGCCGCTCCGCTCGCGCTGGGCACAAATCTGACGCTGGCGGACCACTTCCCGGTCGAGGGCGAAGGGTCGCAATACACCTTTGAAGGCCCGGCCTTGCTCAACGGCAAGCATCTGGAGGAATTCAAGCTCTCCAAGATCAAGAAGCCGGGCGCTTATCGCGAGTTCTCAGGCCAGATTAAGTGGTTCGGCTTCGAAGACAAATACTTTCTCAAGGCCGTGATCATCAAGGATGTGTCACAGACCACGGTGACCATCCGGCGTACCGATGAGAAGTCCGTGAAGCAGACGTGCGCGCTTCCGGGCGTGAACATCAAGCCCGGCTATGCCCAGACCCAGGAGATGGCGCTCTTCATAGGGCCCAAGGTACTGGGAACCCTCAAGGCCAGCGGCTATGAGCTCAACAAGGCCCTGGATTTCGGCTTCTTCGACATCATCGCCAAACCACTCCTGATATCGCTCAACTGGATCGAAAAGTATGTCGGCAGCTATGGGCTGGCCATTATCATCCTGACCTTCTTCATCAAGATCCTGCTCTACCCTTTGACGTTGAAGAGCTTCAAGTCCATGAAAGAGCTCCAGAAGGTCCAGCCGCTCATGAAGGAGATCCAGCAGAAATACAAAGACGACAAACAGAAGCTCAACCAGGCGCTCATGAAGCTCTATCAGGAGCACAAGATCAACCCCATGGGCGGCTGCCTGCCGATGCTGTTGCAGATCCCGATCCTGTTTGCGCTCTACAAGGTGTTCCTGGCGTCCATCGAGCTCAGGCATACGCCGTTCCATATCTGGGGCACCTGGCTGCCCGACCTGTCGGCCAAGGACCCTTACTACATCACGCCGATCCTGATGGGTTTGAGCTGGTTCGTCCAGCAGAAGATGACCCCGGCGCCCGGCGATCCCATGCAGCAGAAGATCATGATGTTCATGCCGATCGTATTCACCGTCATGTTCCTGAATTTCCCCTCCGGGCTCGTGATCTATTGGCTGGTGAGCAATATCCTGTCAATACTGCAGCAGGCATATATCAACCGTGTACATGCATAAAGGAGGACGGAAAACCGCCATGGAGTACAAGGAATTCGAGGGTAAGAGTGTTGATGAGGCCATTGTGGCCGCTATGCGATCATTTCGGGTAAGTTTCGAAGAACTCGACATACAGGTGCTGGCGGAAGGCACCAAGGGACTTTTCGGGCTCGGCAGCAAGATGGCCAAAATAAAGGCGCGCCTGGCTACGGGTGATGATGAAGACGTATTGGAGAATATTGAAGAACTCGCGGTCGAGACGACCGCGGAAGAAGCACCTCGCACTTCGGCCGTCGTCGAGGCCCCTCGCCAGGTCCTGGAAGAAATGCATGTTGTCCTGGTCGAGATCCTGAAGCGCATGAATATGGATAGCGAGGTCAAGCTCCGTGATGACGGCGTGCTGGAGATCGTCGGCGACGGTTCGGGGCTGTTGATCGGCAAACACGGACAGACCCTGGACGCCCTTCAGTTCATCCTGAACCGCATCGCCAACAAAAACCGCGAAGAGCCCGTGCATGTCTCCATCGATACGGAAAAATACCGGGAGCGCCATATCGAGCACCTGCAGTCCATCGCCCTGAAAATGGGAGAAAAGGCCAGACGTACCGGCCGCTCAGTCTCCCTGGAGAAGATGAATCCCTACGACCGGCGCATCATTCACCTGGCGCTGAAAAACGAGGCCGGGATCAACACCAAGAGCATCGGCGAGGGCGTGTTCAAGAAGGTCGTCATTGTCCCGCGCAAATCTTCGCGCTGAGCAAGGGCGGGGGAACCTTGAGACCTCCGCCCCCCATGATCCCGAGGGGGGCCTGACAAGCGTGCCTGCCTCAAAACGGCGATGCGGGCAGCGGCGCCCCGCTCCACATCAAGCTTCAGGGCGCGGGTGGTTTGTTCCATCATGACCGACCGATCATCCGCCACGATCTTTGCTGAATCAACCCCGCACGGTTTCGGCGGCATCAGCCTCATCCGCCTCAGCGGCACGCATACCTTGCGCATCATTCAGGAGCTGAGCGGACGACACGACTGGCCGCCGCACGTACAACGCACGATGACCATCCGCGACCGTTCGGGAGGTCTCATCGACCAGGTCATGATCGTCTTCCATCCCGCGCCGCATTCCTTTACCGGGGAGGATCTGGCCGAGATCGGCTGTCACGGCAACCCGCTCATTGTACGCTCAGTCCTGGAGGCCCTTGAAGCCACCGGCCTGGCCGTACCGGCCGGCAGGGGAGAATTCACGCGCCGGGCCTTCCTGAGCGGCAAGATGACGCTTCCACAGGCCGAGGCGTTGAGCGCCCTGATCGAGGCCCGCAGCATCAGCGGCCTGTCCATGGCCAGAGACCTTATGGCAGGCGGCCTCTCCCAGGACCTGCGCCGGATACTGGAAGACTGCCGGACGGTGCATGTCGAAATCGAGGCCTCCTTCCTGGAAGAAGATATCGCGCTGGACGTAAAAGCACTTGAAGCACGCCTTCAGAATGGCATGGCGTCCCTTGAAGAGCTGCTCAAGGGCGCCGAAGCGGCACCTGGCCTGTACAAGGGAATCGCGACCGTCATCGCCGGCGCCCCCAATGCCGGCAAATCATCGCTCTTCAACGCGCTCCTGGGCTATGATCGCGCCATCGTTCACGCCGAGGAGGGAACGACGCGCGATATCATCGCCGAACACATGGTCTTCTCCGGGATCGATTTCATCTTCCACGACACGGCCGGGATCCGCATCCCGTCCACGGGAGCAGAGCAGGCCGGGATCGACCGCACCATGGCGGCACTGAAAGACGCCGACCTGATCCTGTATGTCGTCGACGCCACGCGCGGAATCAAGGAGGAAGAATTCCCATGGCTTGCCCGCGGAAAGACCATCGTGGTGCTCAACAAGATCGACCTATGCCCTCAGGGCGTGAAGGATATCCCGGGCTTTGTCAACGTGCGTGTATCCGCCAAGCACGGACAGGGCATCGATACTCTGGTTCAGGCCATGCAGCGTTCCTTCCCCCAGGAGCTGCCGCAGGTTTTCCTCGAACGCCACCGCGGAATCTTGACCCAAACAGCGGCCAGCCTGCAGAGGGCGCTGACCGGATTGGTGCGCGGTCAGGCCCTGGATGTGCTCACCCTGGATCTGATCGAGGCCATAACAAGCCTGAAGACCCTGCTCGGCGATGAAACCAGCGCGGATGTCCTGGACAGGATCTTCGCCGCTTTCTGCGTGGGGAAATAATGCAGGACAAACTGGAGGTCTGGATCAATGAGATCAGGCGCTACAACCCGCGCCTGCACCTGGTCGGCCCGGGCCTGCTCTCCGACCTCCGTGCCGAGGTTCAGGCCTGCCTGCCGCTCCTGGCGCTCATCCAGGCGCCGGTAATGGCCGATCTGGGAAGCGGGTCAGGTCTCCCGGGCATCCCCTATGCCCTGTTGCATCCCCAGGCACGGGTCTACCTGATCGAACGCTCAAGCGACAAGTGCGTCTTCTTGCAGCATGTGGTCGATCTGCTGGGCTTATATCAGGTAAACGTGCTGGAGACCGACGCGCTGAAACATGCCCCGGGCGCCTATGCCGCGGTCATAGCGCGCGCCTTCTCTCCCAAGCGCGACCTGAACCGCGCCGCGCGGCGTCTGCTTCAACCCAACGGCCGGTTCTATGCGCTCGGCTCGCAGGCGCCTTTATTGGACACAAGCTTTGAGCCCCACGGAGTTTTTGCTTCGCCCGAGGCCCCGGATATAAAGCTCTTCGAATATGTCCTCAACCCGGAATAATCGGGATCTGGCGCACGGACTCCTGGGATATCTTGGGCAGCACCACTTCGAGCACGCCGTTCTCGTAGCGGGCCTCGATGCTCTCGATCTTGACGTTGTCCGAAAACGTAATCGAGCGTTTGAATGAACCATACTGCCGTTCGATGATGTGATAGCACTCGATATGCTCGGCGTGCTCCACCTGCTTGCGGCCGGAAATGGTCAAGGTGCCTTGGCTTGCATCCAACATGATGTCTTCCCGGCGCATGCCGGGGAGCTCGGCCTTGAGCGTGATGGCGCCGTCGTCTTCGAAGACATCGATATGCGGTATCCATTCCCCGGGTTCAGAGATCGTGTTCATGTCGCGCATGCTGTTCTCGAACAACCGGTTCATGCGATCCTGCAGGAAAAGCAGATCGCGCAGAGATTGTCTTTTCACCACCGACATATATCACCTCGCCCTTTAAGCGACCATTTGATCGAGATGTCCCTCGAGGAGCACCTTGAGTTTCAAACGCACGGCATTCTCGATCTGGCGTACGCGTTCCTTGGAGATCTTATGCTTCTTCCCCAGTTCATCAAGCGTGGAGGGAGATTCGGCCATGAGACGCTGCCGGGCGATATCCCGCTCGCGTTCGGTGAGTTTGGTCAGGGCGAGTTCGATCTGATCCTTCACATAATCACCCCGTTCCCGTTCCAACATACGATCCTCGGGATTGGAACGGGAATCGGCCAGGAAATCAATGAAGCTCGCATCGCTGTCGGTGGCCACCGGGCTGTTCAAAGACTGATCGCGGGAGCTCAGACGCGAGATGATATCCTCCACCTGCTTGGGATCGGCATCCAAGCGGGCCGAAATGGCGTGCGAACGTTTGTCCAGCGTATCGTCCACGACCGAAGCCTCGCGCGCCAAGCGGTTCATCCCATAGAACAGCTTTTTCTGCAGCTTGGTTGTCCCGATCTTGACCTGGGAGAAGAACTTTAGGATATGGTCGTGTATCATGGCCTTGATCCACCACACCGCATAGGTCATGAGCCGGTAGCCCTTGCGCGGATCATACTTCTTGACCGCGATCATGAGCCCGATGGTACCCTCCTGGATGATATCCTCCATAGGCAGGCCATAGCCCTCATAGTCCATGGCGATGCGCACCACGTTGCGTAGATTGGCCGTGATCAGCGCATGCGCGGCCGATGCGTCGCCGTGTTCCCTCAAGCGCATAGCCAAATTATATTCTTCATCCTTGTTCAGAACGGGAAGATTCTCGAACCGTCGGATGAGATCCGTCGAACCTGATGGACGAACAACCGGTAAATTCATGTTCTGCACCTTTCTACCCCCTCCTTTAACTTCTTCGGCTTGTCTGCGTCAAGCCCCTGTTTTCCTTGCCCGAGTATATAGATGAAAAATTCGCTTGAAAGGTTCAGCGAATTCAGATAGTACTGTGGACTCAAACAGAGGATTACCTAATCGGGAGACAAATAATTGCATGCGTAAGATACAAGGTATTTCCATATGGCTATTGCCCATCATGCTGGCGATGCTCTCATGCGCACATGCCCCTCAGATCCCTGAACCGCCCAATACCGTCTCGGCGGCCTCTCCCTCACCCGAGCAGGGCCTGCTTCTCGAGGGCGCCCCTCCTCCAGTGGATATCACCACGGAAAAGCAGAGCGGAGATATCATTATCAAAGAACCACCTGTCATAGAAAGTCCCAGAAACACCGAACAAACCCAAATAACTCCAACCCTCCCGAGTGCCGTGCAGGATCGTACGGCCGAGGTGAGTGAGGCACAACCACCCGCCTCTCCTGAGGACGTCATCGCCGAGACCCCGCCACCAGAGCAAGAGCCGCCGACATCGTCCGTCAAAGAGTTCTCCCGCCCTCAAGCCAAGGGCCGCAGCCTGACCTATCAATACAATACCAAAATCGATGAATATATGAAACGCCACCTCACCAGGAACCGGGCCTATTTCGAGTACTGCCTGGAGCGCTTTGATAAGGTGCGTCCCACCATGGAACGGATCTTTATGGAGCATGGCCTGCCCAAGGATCTGGTCTACGTGGCCATGGTCGAGAGCGGCGGCAACCCCAATGCGGTCTCGCCCGCCGGCGCGGTGGGGTACTGGCAATTCCTCCCCGGCACGGCCCGGCTCTACGGTCTCAGGGTTGACCGTTGGGTGGATGAACGCCGGGAACTTGAGAAATCGACACACGCCGCCGCCGCGTACCTTACGTATCTCCATGACCTGTTCGACGACTGGCTGCTGGCCTGCGCGGCCTACAACGCCGGCGAGGGCGCCATCCGGCGGATGCTCGACCGCTATGATCATGTCGAATCATTCTGGGACATTTCCCGCCCCATGCTTTACAAAGACGAGACCCTGGCATTCGTACCCAAGATCCTCGCCACCATCAAAATAGCCAAGGACCGTGAAAAGTACGGCGTCAAATACTATGACGAGGGAATCCCACCCTATGAGGTGATCAAGGTCGCCGCCTTCACGACCTTCGAGCAGCTAGCGGATGCCTCCGGGTGTCCCGTGGCCTCGCTGGCCGGTTTGAACCCCGAACTGATCCGCAAGTGCACTCCGCCGCATTCAGGCGGGTACGAGCTCAAAATCCCCCGCGGCACGGGTGATGCAGTGGCCCGCGTCCTGCGCGACAGGGGGAACGAGGACACGCGGTACGCCGCGCATGTGGTCCAGAAAGGCGATACGCTCTATGCAATCGCGCTCAAGCACAACACCACTACGGCCCGGATCGCGACCTTCAACAATATCAGCGCCTCAAGCAAGCTCTCCATCGGCACCAAGCTGATGATCCCGGAGGAGCTCTACCTTAAAGCTATCGAAAAGCCCTCCTATGCCGTGGCTAAGGCGGAACGGGAAAAGGATCCTACCACGACCGGCCTGTCTGATGATCGCGACACACCGGACCAAGTCCAGACCTTGTCCAAGGCGAAGTCGCAAAAGACGCGCCTGGCCAAGGCGAGTTCCAAGCCCAGGATCTATCGCGTCCGCAAGGGCGATACCATCTGGGGCATCTCACGCCGCTTCGACGTAAGTCCCAAGGACCTCATGCGCTGGAACGGCACGCTGGGTCAGATCAAGCCTGGGGAAAAACTGAAAATATTCGCCCGGAGTTCCTCATAATAGCAAGGTTGCGTCCACGACCGGGCGGGGTTATGCCCTCTAGAACTTGATGCGTCCGCCCTCAAAACAAAGGTATGCCGCTCCCAAGACACCGGCGTCTCCGGGGAAGGATGAACTTACAACCCCGCCGGGCGGTATCATGTAAGGACGCGACCGCAATCGCTCGTTTAACAGCTCGCGGGCTTTGGGGAGAAACAAGTAGGAGGAGGCCGAAAGGCCGCCGCCGATGACGATGACCTCGGGGTTGAGCATCAACGTGTAACTGTATAAGGCCAGCGCGACATGCTGGGCGAACTCGTCCAGGACCTCGCCGGCCAAAGGATCGTCGGTCTCGGCCCGCCCGCACACATCCATGGCGCTGTCCACGACCATGCCTTTGGCGCGCGCCTGGTACACCAGCGCCGGCGCGGAACACCAGGTCTCGATGCAACCGAGATTGCCGCAGCCGCAACGGTAGAGGCTGTCCCGGCCCATGGCTACATGCCCCCACTCGCATCCCAGATCCAGACCGCCCCGGAAGACGCGTTTATCGATAACGACCCCGGTACCGATGCCCGTGCCCATGGTAATGGTAATGAAGGTCGCGGCATCTTTGGCCTTTCCGATCCAGCCCTCGGCCAGGGCGGCGCCCACGGCGTCGTTGTCGCAAACAACGGACAGGCCCGTACTCTCCTCCAAGGTATCGACCACAGCGAGCTTATCCACGCCCGCGATATTGACGGGTTTGAGGATGGAACCGGTACGCCGATCGACCTGACCGGCCGCGACCACGCCGACCTTGCGGACCTGGGGATACTGGTCCTTGAGGATACGGATGGACTCGCTCAGCGCCTCCAGGACCTTGGAGGCCGAACCCTGTTCATAGGGACGCACGAGGAAATCGCGCAGGCCCCCGTCGCCGGCGACCACACCGGCATGAATGTTGGTTCCGCCGAGATCGACACCGATTACCATACCATCAGTTCCCATCCGAGACCTTCCAGATAGCGCGCGATATCGCGATCGATCATGGACTCAAGGATGATGGTCTTGCCGATCCTGATGCCGGGCACATCGATTTCCGTGCGCCCCCGCGCGATGGCAAGCTTGACCGGCGGGCCTTCGACGGTAATGGAAAGTCCGTCAAGGACATCCTTGATGACCGCTTCCTTGGCGTTCACCACGGTATAGCCTTTCTGCTTCAGAAGTCCCAGGAGGGTCGCATCCGGGAGTTCCGCAGCGATAATGATCTTCCCGGCCAGCAGCGGGGCCTTATAGGTAATGCTTAAGGTTTTGTCCAGGGAGGCGATCACGATGATCTGATCCTGGGCATAGGCCACGCCCAACTGATCCAGCAGGGCCGTGTAGGAATGTTGGAGATTGCGGGGCGGCAAGCCCAAGGCCTTGATCGGCAGGGCTTCACCGCCGCCCAATTCGATGATATCCAGGCCGAAGCGCGCCGCATAATCGCGGATCGGCTTGGGGGTCTTGCGTTCGTCCTCTTTGAGGATATTGATGACAAAGACATTGGACCGGGAATAATCCTTGTACACGATCCAGGTGCCTGAGAGCTTGACCCTCTCATCCCCTCCCACCAGGAGCGGGCTGGCATGCTTGTTGATCGAAAAGTAGCCGGATACGCTCAAGACACGGTCCATGATGGACTCCAGGTCAGGGCCGGGATTGGTGATCACCTTGCAGGAAGGGAAGGCCTTCTCGATAAGGACCCGCATCTCCGGGGAAATCTTGCCGTTGATATCCAGGATGATCTTGTTGCCCGTATCGAGCTCCATAACCGGGATTTCCTGCGCGTCGATCGCAATGTTCCCTCCTCCGGGAATGGGCATGAAATAGGTCCCCTGGTCGCGCTGGGAAGCGCCCATCTGCTTGAAGGCCGGGAACAGCGTATTGCGGATGAGACGCGCCACATTCTCATCCACCGCTTTTCTGGCTGGTTCGGATTTCTTGAGGGGCATGGTCGGGACGAGCGGTTCCTTGGCCGCCGCCGGAGGTTGTTTGACGCCCTTGAGGGCTATGGGTGGCGGCGCCAGCGGTTTTTCCGCCGGCGGCGTCGGCGCGGGAGGCCGAGCTGCCGGTAGCGCCGGCGCAGTCGGCTTGGGCTGCGGATGCTGTATATCAGCGGGTTTCGTGGCGCGCTGGGATTGCACGCGCACAGGCATGTCAGCGCTGTCCGTGGGCTGAGCCTTCGGCAGTACGGCAACGGGTGGTAACTCCGCAGCGGGCGCTTGGACCACGGCCGGCGGTGGCGGTGCCACCTCCCCGGCCATGCTCAGGTCCTGAATAGGGCCGGGAGAAGCCGCCTGAGCCGGCGGCGGCCCTTGGTCTTCATCGCCGGCAGAGCTCGGCGGTTGTTGCTGCCGATCTTTGAGTTCCGCGCCCTCCTTGGGGCTGGGAATACGTATCTTCTGCCCCGGGTGGATCATATTGGGATCCTTGATCTGGGGATTGAGCTCTTTGATGGCCGTGATATATTCACGGAAGATCTGTTCATCGGAGAGACCGTACACCTTCCTCAAGATCTGGGCCAGGTGCTCTCCCTGCTGGATGACATAGGCATCTTTGTCCACCACCTGGACCTCATAGCCTTTCTGGGTTTGAGGCCGAGATCTTTGAATGCGGGGGATGACCAGTTTCTGGTTGATCTTGATATAGTTGAGATTCGTCACGCCGGGGTTGAGCTCGCGGAATTTCTTATAAAGGTAGGGCAGTTCACCGGGCCTGGCCCCAAACTCTCTAATGAAGATATCGGCCAGGGTGTCATCGGGTTTGACCACATAGCCGGCGTTTTCCGTGGGCAGGGCCTCCTTCTTGTGGGCATGTTTCACCAGCGTGATCTCATCGGCGACAGCGAGCTTCGGCAACAGTGCGCATATGATCAGTATGAGCGGCCAGGGCTTCATCTAAAAAACCTCCTTCAACATGAGATCTTCAGGCACGGATTCTTGTCTGGCCGGCAGGGACTGCTCCTTGAAGCATTCGAACTGCGTATTCTCCGATGCCTGGGCCGCGATCAGACCGGTCTGGCGGTCGACCTGCGCAAAGACGATACCAACCGGCACCCGGAAATCCACGGCCGGCAGGTCCGCCACCGCGCTGCTCATAAAGTCCAAGAAAATGGGGGCGGCCGCTTTGCCTCCGGCCTCCTGAGGGCCCAGGGGTATCGAGTCATCATATCCGATCCATACGCCGCACAGGGTGGTCGGGGTATAGCCGATAAACCAGGCATCCTTGAAATCGTCGCTCGTCCCGGTCTTGCCGGCTACCGGCCGTCCCAGGGCCCTGACCCTCCATCCGGTGCCCTCCCGGACCACGTCGGACATCATATTGGTGATGATGTAGGCGGTCTGCTCGGAAATGACGCTCGGAACCTCCTGAATCGCCTCGGGTGCAACACCGGAGCTTCCCTCGCCCACGGCGAGAGATGTATCGTCAGCGCCATCGATTGTGGCATCAGGGGCAACATCATTCTCGGCATCTGGATCGGCGCCGGGAGCGACATCGGCCTCGGCGGGACTGTTCGGATCAACAGCGGCAGCGGCCGGGGGCTGCTCTTCCGTCAGCTCCCGGGTCGGTCTGGCGAGAGCATGAAAGTAGCTGGTTGCTCCGTCATAACTGGTGATGCTGGTGATCAGTATCGGTTCGAAAGGCCACCCATTGGCGGCGAAGACCCCATAGCCTTTGGTCAGGCCATAAGGTGTCACTACGCCCGTGCCCAGCGCCAGTGACAGGTTGCGCGGCAGTTGGGCGTCCATGTCGAAACGCCTCATATAATCGATAGCATAGGACAGACCGATCTGTTTAAGGATCTTTACCGTGACGACATTGCGGGACATCACCAGACCGGTTCTGAGCGATGTCGGACCGAAGTATTTGTTCTCATAGTTCTTGGGCCGCCACCCCTCATCGAACTCATCGGACTTGTAGGTCAGCGGCGTGTCAAGGATGATGCTGGCCGCTGTGAACCCCTTGTCGAGGGCCGCGGCATAAATGAAAGGCTTGATGGCGCTGCCGCTCTGGCGCTTGGCATAGATGGCGCGGTTGAACTGGTTGCGCGCATATTCCACGCCGCCCACCAGGGCCTGCATCTCGGCGCTCTGGACATCGAAGGCCACTAGAGCGCCCTGCACCAGGGGATCCTGGGAGATACCCCACGCGCCGCCAATATAACATAGGCGCAACATATCGCCTAAGGCAAGCACGCCCTTGGGGTCCCAGGCTCCTTGGGGCTTGATCCAGGCATAGCTGGAGGGCGGCAGCTCCAGAATCTGTGTGCCGATGGAAACCTTAAGGGGCTGGACACTGACGAGCTCGGCCCAGTAGAGCTCGAAATTTTTCAAACCCTGCCAGGCGATCTGGTTCTTCTGAAAGGCCAGCATGTTGGCCTTCTGTTCCTCATCGAAACCCTTAAGCGGCCCGCGGTACTGCCCCTGCCGCATCTCCAGCTCGATCACCCCTTTGCGTACGGCCAACTCGGCCGCATCCTGCAGCCGGGGCACGATAGTGGTCTTGACGACGATCCCCGTATCGATGATCGCGGGGCCGTACTTCTGTATGGCCAGGGTCTTCACATAATCCGTGACATACGGATAGCGCGTGAACATGGCCACGGACTTGCCCGTAATCCTGAGAGGCTCACGATAGGCCTCAGCCGCCTCATTCTGCTGGATATCGCCCTGTTGAACCATGCGGGACAGTACGTACCACTGCCGCCGTTTGGCCGAGGTGAAGCTGTTGAGCGGTGAATAACGGTGGGGCGCCGGTGCCAGCCCGGCGATGAGCGCCATCTCCGCCAGATCGAGGTCTTTGCATTCCTTGCCGAAATAGCGCAGGCTGGCGGCACCGACACCGCTGGCGCCGCTGCCGAGGTAGATCCGGTTCAGATATAGACTCAGGATCTGTTCCTTGGAAAGGGCCTTTTCGATCCTGAACGCCAACACGGCTTCCCTGACCTTGCGGTACATGGTCTTCTCGCGGCCCAAGAGATAGGTGCGCACCACCTGCTGGGTGATCGTGGAGGCCCCCTGGACATACGAGGCGGCCTTGATGTCCTTGATCAAGGCGCTGACAATGCGGCTGAAATCGATACCGGCATGTTTGTAGAAGGTGGCGTCCTCGGCCGCAATGAAAGCCAGCTTCAATTGTCCCGGAATCTCCTGTTCGGGCAGCACCACCATGCCGTCGGGCGGCCCGGCGGGCGGAAACCAGCCGATGACGGTACCGTCCACGGCGAGGACCTTGCTGAGGCGGGTCGGCTGCAGCTCGCGCAGTTCCTTGATGGAAGGAATATCACGCATGATGAACCACCACCCGAAACCGGCCAGGACTAGGCAAAGCGCCAGAAACAGGCATGAGCCGATGAGAAGCCATTTCTTTTTCATGTTGCTCACCTTAAATCCATATTTCACAAGAATACAAGGGCAATTTCCTGCTCTCCACCGGCCTTAGAAAGCCGCCTTGCGCCGTTTTCCGCGCATTTAAGATCCGACGCCTTAGAACTGCCTGATCCCCAAAGAGAAGTAGAGCGCGTCATTTCCGCCTTCGCAACGGCCATACCCCAGGAAGATGGGACCGAACGTGGTGTCAAGGCCCAGAAAGATACTGCCGGCGTGGAGCATATCGCCGGTATTGACATCCGGGCGCGTAAGCCAGGCATTGCCCATCTCATAGGAAAACCCGCCATAGATATCGCTCGGCAGGAAGTTCGACAGCCTGATGATCTTACCGTAATAGATAACCTCGCCCAGCACGGCATGATTGCCGTAGACCTGATCCGTATTCATGCCGGAGAGATTCAGGAAACTTCCCAGATAGAACCTGCGCGGAACCGTATCGGCGCTGCCCAGGTTGGTGCCCCATCTCCCCCGCAGCACCACGGTATGCCTCTGGTACGCCAGGGCCTTGACCAGCGAGCTCTCGGCGTGCCGGTAATTGTTATCTCCACCCAGGTCCTGGCGTCCGTACTCATACCCGGCACAGAACAACCACCCCTGCCGGGGGAAGAAAGCGTTGTCGAGCTGGTCAAGGTTCAACCGCACGCGGTACGCCCCGTAGGGTTCCTTGTCTTCGTCGGTGCTCAATGTTTGCTGTCCGATCTTGAGCCTGGTCCTGTTTTCGCCCCTGAGATACCCCCACCTCAGCTCGCCATATTCCCCCATCTGCAGGCCCAGATCCAACCCGCCCCACGCGTCGTGCACCTTGTACTCGGCATCGGCGCTCTCGCTTTTCCGGTCGGAGTACAAATGCACCGGATAGGACCGGTATTCGCCCGAAGGCGCCAGAAAAACCTTCCAGGGATAAGGGTTGAGCGGCTGATAGAATTCGGCAAAAAAGCGCTGCCGCTGCCCGAACAGGAACTCGCTCTTCCATTTGGCCCCCAGATGATTCAAGGGCGAGGCGCTGTACTTCATGAGAATCTGATAGCTGTGGTCGTTATCCAGGTCGGATTCCAATTCCATGCCCAGGCTGATGACATGCCGCGGCTTGGCCTTTTCCTTGTGCTTGATGAGCAGTCCCTGCCGGCCGTCCTCCTCCAACAGGGCGAAATCGAGGTCTTCGAAATCCCCGCGGCGGTAGAAATCGAACATATCGTAGGCCAGGATGTCTTTCTTCAACACCCCTTTGGCGCTGCGATCGATGAGCTTGATGATGAATTCCGATCCCAACCAGGATTTCTGCTCCATCCTGACGAACTCGATTAAGCCCAGCGGCTTGACCCTGCCGCGCTGTCCATCTCGGATGGTCTGGTATTCCTCTTGGCTGACGCCCAGACCCTTGAGCTCGTCCTCAAGCCTGCGGGCAGCCAGTGCACCGCTCTCGACCGCGTCTGGCATCTTGTCGAAACTGGCTGTCCCGACCTGGCCGAGATCGGGCTCGATAAGTACGTCCCGCTGAGCGATTTTTTGCAGTTCTCCGGCCACATTGCGGTTGGTCAGGATATTGGTGACCTGGTCGACGATGGCCAGGAAACTGTCCAGATCCTCGCGCTTGGTGAGAGGGGTGCCGATATTAACCGCGATCACCATATCCGCGCCCATGTTCTTGACGACCTCAACGGGCAGGTTCTGGGCCACGCCGCCGTCCACCAGGAGCCGGCCTTCGATCTCGACCGGGGCGAAGGCGCCGGGGATGGCCATGCTGGCCCGCATCGCCTGGGCAAGATCGCCATGCGCCAGGACGACCATCTCGCCGGAGGCGATATCCGTGGCCACGGCCCGATACGGGATCGGAAAGGCATCGAAATCCTCGGGGGCATTAAGCGTCATGGAGCGCAACAGCAATTCGATGCGCTTGCCGCGGATCAGCCCCTTGGGCAGGCTGATGCCTTTATGGAAATCCAGCTCTAGGTTGGTAAGGTAATTGCGCCGCTCGGACTTGCCGCGGTAGTTCTCGCGCGTGCGCGGGATCCTGTCGGTGAAGATGCCCTCCCAGTCGGTCTGGGTGATGAGATTTTCCAGCTCAGCCAGCGGCACGCCCGAGGCGTAGAGCCCGCCCACGATGGCCCCCATACTGGTGCCGGCAATATAATCGATGGGGACGCGTTGCTCTTCCAGGACCTTGAGAACGCCCACATGCGCGGCGCCGCGCGCCCCTCCGCCGCTTAAGACCAGTCCGATCTTGGGCCGCTTCGGTGCATCCTGGGCCCAGAGCAACGTGGGACATGCAATCAGGCATATCATCAGCGCCAGCGGCCACCATGGGACAACTCCGGCATGCCTCAAGGAATGAGCTCCTCTCTCCGTGATGAAGTCAGGATAGCAAGTTCGAGGCCCCAGGGCAAGATCATCTTCCCCCTTCCATCCGGCGCTTCAGCCCGCGCCCCCCATCGAGATGCGCCTCAAGATACTGGACGTAGCACAGGTGTTATGTTAATGGGTCAGGCAATATTGACGCGGAGGATGGTATGCAATCGGAGTACAAGCCTCAGGAGATCGAGCCGAAGTGGCAGACGACGTGGGACCAGGGTAAGCTCTTCAAAGTCAGTGACGATGCATCGAAAGCCAAATACTACCTGCTGGAAATGTTCCCCTATCCTTCCGGCCGCATCCATATGGGGCATGTGCGCAACTATACCATCGGCGACGTAATCGCGCGCTACAAACGTATGCGTGGCTTCAACGTGTTGCATCCCATGGGATGGGACGCCTTCGGCATGCCGGCCGAAAACGCGGCCATCGCCAGCGGGACGCACCCCAAGCAGTGGACCTACGACAACATGCGCTACATGAAGGAGCAGCTCAAGCGCATGGGTTTCAGCTACGACTGGGACCGCGAGATCGCCACCTGCGCCCCCGAATACTACAAGTGGGAGCAGCTCTTCTTCATCCGCATGTTCGCCAAAGACCTGGTGTATAAAGACCGGACCTACCTCAACTGGTGCGAGAGCTGCAAGACCGTGCTGGCCAACGAGCAGGTGGAAGACGGCGTGTGCTGGCGCTGCTCCACCCAGGTCATCCTCAAGGAGTACGACCAGTGGTTCTTCCGGATCACCCGCTATGCCCAGGAGCTGCTGGACAACATCGAGCGGCTGAAGGAAGGTTGGCCGGAACGCGTGCTTGTCATGCAGAAGAACTGGATCGGCCGCAGCGTGGGCTCGCTCATCCGCTTCGCCATCGATGGAACCTCCGACGACATCGAGGTCTTCACCACCCGGCCCGACACCCTCTACGGCGCCACCTTCATGAGCATCGCCCCCGAACACCCCCTGGCCAAGAGCCTGCCCCAAGGCACCGGCCAGGAAGCGGCGGTCAAGGCCTTCGTTGACAAGACGCTCAAGGAAGACAAGATCACGCGCACCTCGGAGAACTACGAGAAGGAGGGCGTGTTCACCGGGCGCTACTGCATCAATCCCTTAACCGGCTTCAAGATGCCCATTTACGTGGCCAACTTCGTCCTGTACGACTACGGCACCGGCGCGGTCATGGCCGTTCCGTCCCATGACCAGCGCGACTTCGAGTTCGCCAAGAAATACGGGCTGACCATCATCGTGGTGATCCAGCCCGAGGGGGAAACGCTCGATGCCGCCGCCATGACCGAGGCCTACGAGGGCGACGGCGTACTGGTAAACTCGGCCGAACATAACGGCATGCCCAACCGGCAGGCCATGCAGGCCATCACCGAGCATCTTGCGAAAAAAGGCCGGGGCGAGGCCACGGTGAACTTCCGGCTGCGCGACTGGGGCATCTCCCGCCAGCGCTACTGGGGGGCGCCCATACCCATCGTGCACTGCGATACGTGCGGGACCGTGCCGGTCAAAGAATCCGACCTGCCTATCCTGCTGCCCGAGGATGTCAAGCTCACCGGCACCGGCGAATCGCCCATCGCCCAGGTGGACGCGTTCGTGAACACCACCTGCCCATCATGCGGCGGGGCCGCCAAACGCGAGACCGACACCATGGACACCTTTGTCGAGTCCTCCTGGTATTTCCTGCGCTACTGCTGCCCGGACAGCCACGACAAGCCCTTCGATGAAAAGGCCCTGGCCTACTGGATGCCCGTGGACCAGTACATCGGCGGCATCGAGCACGCCATCCTGCACCTCATGTATGCCCGCTTCTTTACCATGGCGCTGCGCGATCTCGGGTTCGTGGCGTTAAGCGAACCGTTCGAGCGCCTCTACACCCAGGGCATGGTGATCAAGGACGGCGCCAAGATGAGCAAGTCCAAGGGCAATGTTGTAGACCCCGAGGACATGATCAAGCGCTACGGCGCGGACGCCACGCGGCTCTTCATGCTCTTCGCCGCCCCGCCCGAGAAGGACCTGGACTGGAGCGACCAGGGCATCGAAGGCACCTACCGCTTCCTGTCGCGCCTGTGGCGTTTGGTGCAGGAGATCAGGGAGCTGCCGGTCGCAGCCGCTGACCCCATCCCGCCCAGCATGCAGGACTTCCAGCGCAAGCTGCACCAGACCATCCGCAAGGTCACCGAGGACGTGGACAAGCGCTTCCGCTTCAACACGGCCATCGCGGCCATGATGGAGCTGGTCAACGAGCTCTACAAGCTCAAAGAAATCGCCAAGGCGCCGCAGGAGGTCCAGGTCATGCGTCAAGCCCTGGAGCATCTGCTCGTCATGCTCTCGCCCTTTGTGCCGCATATCGCGGACGAGCTCTGGGAATCCCTGGGCGGCAAGGGCATGCTCCTGGACCATGCCTGGCCGGAATTCGACGCCGCCTGGGCCGAGAAGGTGGAGGTCACCATCGCGGTGCAGGTGCTCGGCAAGGTCCGCGCCACCCTGACCGTAGCCATCGATTCGCCGCAGTCCGAGGTGCAAAGCGCTGCCATGGCCGAGGCGAACGTGGCCAAGCATATCGAGGGCAAGCCTATAAAAAAGGTCATCTATGTCCCGAATAAGATCCTCAATTTTATTGTGTAGCCTGGGCTGCTTTCTGGCGGCCCTGACGGGCTGCGGATACGGTTTCGTGCTCAAGGGCGCGGGCAACCTGGGGCAGGTGCATATCCAGGCCAGCCTCAACCAGACCCCGCTCAGGTCCGCGGCCATGGTCCTGGACTCGCACCTGGAGAGCACGCTGGCCGCCATGGGGGTCTCCGGACAGGCCGAAAACCTGCCCCGGCTGACCTGCACGATCATCGGAGCCCGCGGTCAGGAGATCTCCACCAATGCGGCCGCCCGGAACCGCTTCCGCCTGAAACTGAGCGTTAAGGCCGAGATCACCGGGATCAACGGCAAATCCCTCTGGCATAGCACCTTCAGCGACTACGGCGCCTATGCCTCGGGCGGCCAGGAGGAAAACGCCCTGGACGAGGCCTGCGAAAAGATCGCCCAACGGATCGCTCAGTCCCTCCTGGCGATCAGGATCGATAAGCCGGGCACAATGGAACAGATCGAGCGTCAAGAGTCAAAGGTTCAATAAAGGCGGGTGGTTAATCCCCGGCATGCCTATGGGTAAGACGCAAACGGATCGGCAGACAGAACCCGTCCGGCTCTTCATGGGCGAGGAGACCTTCCTCATGGAAGAGGCCCTTACCGCGCTCAAGACCGCCCTGGGCGATGAGGCCCTGACCAATTTCTCCGCCTTCAACGGCGACGAAAGCATCCGGGTCGAGGACCTTCTCGGGCTGTGCAACACCCTGCCCTTCCTGGGCGAAAGGCGCCTGATCATCCTGCGCAATGTCCAGAAGCTGACAGCCAAGGCCCTGGCTCAAATCGGGGCTTACTGCCGCAACCCCCTGGAAACCACCACTTTGGTCATGACCGTGGAGGGCCAACCGCCCAAGAGCGGCGACACCCTCTTCAAGCACCTGCCCGACACGGTGGTTCGGCAGCGCTTCGATCCCCTCAAGGGCCCCGAGGTCGTCACTTGGATCCAGGCGCGCGCCAAGGGACAGAAGAAAACCATCGACAAGGAGGCGGCCGCGCTCCTGGCCGAGTTGACCGGCGGCCATACCTGGTTCATGGCCTCCGAGATCGACAAGCTCAGCCTGTATGCCGGGGACCGGGCGGCCATCACGCGCGCCGACGTCGAATACCTGGTCATGAAAACCGCCGAGTCGTCCATCTTCGCCTTCCAGGACGCGCTCTTCGAGCGCCGTAAAGAGGCCCTGGCTAGGCTTACCGAGCTGGAGGCCACCGGCATCGAACCCCTGGAGGTCGTGGCCATGCTCGAAAACCATATCATCGACCACTACAAGGTCCTCATGGGCGGCAACTGGAAATGGCGCCCTATCCACCCCTTTGTGGTCAAGAAGATCACGGGGCGCAAAGCCCTGTGGAAGGCCTCGGACTTAAGCGCCCTTTTGTCCGATGTCCGCGCCATCGAGCGCGCCGTGAAGACCGGACGCACGGTGCTGCCCTTTGCCGCGCTCATAGAGACGACCGCCAAGTATGTGCTGCGGCCAACGCAGCTGACTTAAGCGCCCCATGGCCTGGCTGTTCTCCCTGATCTCGGCCTTCTGCCTGGCCACGGCGGACGCGCTGACGAAAAAATATTTCTCCCACCTTTCCAGCTATGAAATGGGGCTCATCCGGCTCCTGGCGGTCGTGCCGTGGATTCTGGCGACCTTATTCTTCATCCCCTGGGTAAAGCCGGATACGGTGTTCTTCGTCAGCCTGGCCTTTGGCCTACCCCTGGAGGTCCTGGCCTTTTTAAGCTACATGCGCGCCATCAAGGCCTCGCCGCTGTCCTTAAGCCTGCCCTTCCTGGCCTTCACCCCTATCTTCATCATCCTCACCGGGTGGCTGATCCTGGGCGAAACCATTTCGTGGCCGGGCTTAGCCGGCATTGCCCTGATCGTAAGCGGGGCCTACTGCCTGAACTTCAGCCGCATCTCCCGAGGCCTTTTGGCGCCCTTCAAATCTATTCTGACCGAGCCGGGATCGCGCCTGATGCTCCTGGTGGCGGCCCTCTATTCGATAACGGCCACACTCGGCAAGCTGGCCATCAAGCATTCCAACCCCTATACCTTCGGCGTCACCTACCAATTGGCCTTTACCCTGCTCATAGCCCTGGCCCTGCCTTTCATGCCCAAGGCCTCGCTCAGGGGCCTTAGGACTCGGCCGCTCATGGCTATGGCCATCGGCGCTGTATGGTGCGTCTCCCAGTTCAGCCACTGGATCGCCATTTCGCAGACCCAGGCCGCCTACATGATCGCGCTCAAGCGCACGAGCATCCTCTTTGCCGTGCTCTACGGAGCTTGGCTCTTCAAGGAGGAGCATATCCGCGAACGCCTCCTGGGAGCCTTGATCATGCTGAGCGGGGTGGTCTGTATCACGGCCTTCGGATAGCTACGGTGGCTTGAACATTGTCTTTCTTCATCTTCTTCATGGTTTACGACTTGAAATCTTCGTATCACCACGAAAGGTATAGAAGTCACGTATTCCAAGCGCTGTGCTTCGAGGTGAAAACAACGGGCTGGTAAAAAGATGCAGACCATAAGGGCCTGCTTAACAGCAGGGACAGCATAAACGAAATCCCCGCCGCCGCATTGGCCGCGGGGATCATGAGACATGCTTAAACGTCGGCTCGGTTTATGATTCGGCCTGACGGTATTGGCGGGCAAGCCTGGATATGCGGCGCGAAGCGGTCCGGCGGTGCAGCACGCCCTTGGTCACGGCGCGGTCCAGTCGGGACACCGCGGCCTCGTAGCTGGCCTTGGACCCTTCGGGATTCTTCTCTTCCTGGCTGGTGAAGACCTTCTTGATGGTCGTGTTGATGGATGACTTGAAACTGCGGTTTCTCTGGCGCCGTTTCTCGTTCTGCTTCTGCCTCTTCAGGGCCGATGGATTGTTGGCCATGCTTGTCTACTCCTCATACATATTCTTACTTGAAACAGGTCATCCTTACTACATAGAGTGGCAGGAGATGTCAAGGGGTTTCAGACTTGCTCGCCCATTCGAGAGAATCTTTTGAAGTCCAGGGTATCCATCAGTTATGATTCTCACACCGCAGACATGCCTTTCCGCACAGCAAATTCGCTGCTCCGGATGAATTATACCCTGCCCTGCTTGACGCTTGCCAAGCTTTCAACATGTGTGTATAGTAGCGAGCTGACCAAAGAACAGGGGAGGAATATTCGATGAGTCTGAACGTACAGCATGCGCGCTTGAAGGCCTGGGTACAGGAAATCGTCGAGCTCTGCCAGCCCAAGGACGTCCACTGGTGCGACGGCAGCCAGGGCGAGTATGACCGTCTGATGCAGCTGATGGTGAACGGCGGCATGGCCACGCCCTTGAAGAAGCGGCCCAACAGCTTCCTCTTCCGCTCCGACCCCAGCGACGTGGCGCGCGTGGAAGCGCGCACCTATATCAGCACGCCTACCAAGGACGAGGCCGGACCGACCAATAATTGGATCGACCCGGCGGAATTGAAGCAGACCATGACGGGCCTCTATAAAGGCTGCATGCAGGGCCGCACCCTGTACGTGATCCCGTTCTCCATGGGGCCGGTGGACTCTCCCATCGCCAAGATCGGCATCGAGATAACGGACAGTCCGTACGTGGTCTGCAACATGCACGTCATGACCCGCGTGGGCACCACGGTGATCGAGAAGCTGGGGGCGGACGGCGAATTCATCCCCTGCCTGCACTCCATCGGCGCGCCGCTTGCCCCGGATCAGAAGGACGGCTCCTGGCCCTGCGCACCGCTGGAACAGAAATACATCAGCCATTTCCCGAACGAGAACCTGATCTGGTCGTACGGCAGCGGCTACGGCGGCAACGCGCTCCTGGGCAAGAAGTGCCTGGCTTTGCGCATCGCCTCGGCCATGGCCCGGCGCGAAGGTTGGATGGCAGAGCACATGTTGATCCTCAGGCTGACCAACCCCGAAGGCAAGCAGTACCACATCGCGGCCGCCTTCCCGTCGGCCTGCGGCAAGACCAACCTGGCCATGCTCAAACCCACCATACCGGGCTGGAAATGCGAGTGCGTGGGCGACGACATCGCCTGGATCAAGATCGGGCCGGACGGGAGACCGCACGCCATCAACCCCGAGGCGGGCTTTTTCGGCGTAGCTCCGGGAACTTCGTATGAATCCAATCCGTCGGCCATGGACACGCTGAAAGAGAACATTATCTTCACCAACGTGGCCTTAACCGACGACGGCGACGTGTGGTGGGAAGGCAAGGACGGCCCCAAGCCCTCGCATGCCATCGACTGGAAAGGCAGGGACTGGACCCCGGAAAGCAAGGAACCGGCCGCGCACGCCAACTCGCGTTTCACGGCGCCGGCGCGCCAGTGCCCGGTGATCTGCCCGGACTGGGAGAAACCAGAGGGCGTGGTCATCGACATCTTTGTCTTCGGCGGACGCCGCGCCAGCGTCATGCCCCTGGTACACGAAGCCTACTCATGGGACCACGGGGTCTTCATGGGAGCCACGGCCTCTTCCGAGACCACGGCCGCCAATATCGGGGCGGTGGGCAACCTCAGGCGCGACCCGTTCGCCATGCTGCCCTTCTGCGGATATAACATGGCCGACTATTTCCAGCACTGGCTCGACATGGGCGACCGTTTCGGCTCAAAAACGCCGCGTATCTTCTACGTCAACTGGTTCCGCAAGAGCCCGGAGGGCAAATGGCTCTGGCCGGGCTTCGGCGACAACAGCCGCGTGCTCAAGTGGATGTGCGAGCGCGTGGACGGGAAAGTGGAAGCGGTGGACACACCTATCGGCCGCATGCCCAAGCCGGAAGATCTCGATCTGAGCGGACTCTCCATCTCGGAGGCCGACCTCAAGGAGCTGCTGCGCGTGGACACCCAAGCCTGGAAGAACGAGGTGCCGGATATCGCCAAGCACTTCGACCAGTTCGGCGGCCGTCTGCCGGCCAGGCTCAAGCAACAGCTGGACGACCTGGCCAAACGTCTCGAATAAGGCAGCCTCAGGGGAGCCCTTTGTGCAAAGGGCTCCCCTGCTCTTTGTATAGCGTTATTCTTCCGTTTCAGAAGACTCTCGCCATCTTCCGCGGTGCGTTTTCTCAGTCGATACTGATCCGCCCCAGGGCTGTTCCTTCCGGCCCATAGACATCTTCAGGGATGCCGTCGCCATCGGCCGGGAAGTAACCGCCCAGGTACCGCAGCAGCGCCATCCACTCCTTGAGCTCCTGAACGCCGGCCTGCGCGCCCGCGTCGATGCGATGGTCCAGATAGTCTCCCGGATCGATCTCCACGCCGCCCGCATCGCGCGGGATGATGTCCAGACCCAGTGAGGTCACGGCACCCATCATCTGCAGGGCATATAGATCGACCACGCAATGGTAGAGCTCACCGGAGACATACGGGGGGGCGGCATCCAGATCGATGACCAGCTCCAGCGCCGCGTCGTTCTCGCAAGCGAAGTCGTCCACCGGATACCGGTACACCCGACGCACCCCCTGGAAAATCGTGGCTAACCCAGGATTATAGTCCACCTTGAGGCCCGAGAAATTCAGGTAGTAGTCCGAACCGATCAGCGGGGCCAGGGTCAACGCGGCCTCACAGATATTCCTGAGGTCCGCGGCCGTGACGTACAAGGACATGAGAGGGTAGCCGGGCAGTGGCTGCGAGGTGTCGGGAGAGATGCCCAGCGGCAGCACGTTATAGATGTCGGCGAAGGTGACGTAGCCGGATTTGCCGGGGTAAAGATTATCCCGGATCACGCCGCTGGCCACTACGCTGAAATCATAAGCGTCACCGAATCCGGCCAGGGCGATACCGGTCGCCGTGGCGCGCAACGCATCGGCCGCCAGATCGCCCAGACTGGATTCGGTCGTGTTTGCCAGCTCCAGGGCGAACCCGGTCTTGGAAACAAGGCTGTCCAGCGTCACTCCGAGCGGGCTCAGGCCGTCATCGATGGAGGCATGGTAGGCCTCGACCATGGCCTGAACGTTCTTATCTCCCCTGATGCGATCATCCACCGGGATGGAGGTGAACTTGTATTTCACCACCTTCCTCAGGATCACGTTGTAGGTGATATCGAGCCGGCTCAAGTTTTCTCCATACTCGCCGGGCGAGAAGATGATCGTGTTGGAGGGGCCCATGGTGATGGCCGCATCGGTGTCGGTATGGTAATGGCCGGAGGCGATGATGTCGATACCCGTGACATTCAAGGCCAGGTCGGCGTCGTCGCCGCGGCCGTTTTTCTCAACCCCGCCGTGTGACAGGGCGATGACAAGCTGGCAGTGCTTGTTCATGCGCAGATCGTCCACCTGCTGCTGGATAAAGGCATAATCATGGTTGAAGGTCACGGGGGCGGCGACCGGCGCCTTGGAGTCGGCATCCCGGCCCATGAGCCCGATGACGCCGACCTTCAGGCCGAAAGGATATTCGATGACCTTGGTGTCCGTGATGACGCCGGCGGCTTTCAGGGCCGAGAGCACATTGCCCTCGGGGATGACCATGTTGGTAGCCACCACCGGCACGTTAAAACCGCTGCTCGCGCCGTTGGAAAGCAGCATGGCCAGACCGGAGGGCGACCAGTCGAACTCGTGGTTGCCCAACGTCACGGCGTCGTACCCGACGGTCTTGAAGAACTTGAGCGCAATGGGATCTGCGGCGCTCAGGTCGTAGACCGTGCCCATGAAAAAGTCCCCCGAATCGAAGACCAGGGTCGGGATACGCTTGACCGCCTGTTGGCAGCGAACGGCATTGATCAAGGCGGCCAGCCGGGCATATCCGCCCAGGACCTGGTCGTGATCGGTGGTATCCAGTGGCGTGTAATCGAGAAACGGACCATACCCACTGGCATGGTGATGCACATCCGAGGTCTGCAGGATGGTCAGATTTACATTGCCGAGCTTGCAGCCGCTGGCGGCGAATACCAGCAGCACGATCGTAACAGCGATGAACCATTTTCTTCTTTGCATGGCGGCCCTCCTTGCCCTTCACATCGATTGCGCGCCCTTCCGTTCGAGCATCATCCTTCGCTCCCCCTGCCGGCCTTGAAGAAGCGGCCCGCAAGGAACGCATCCTCCAAAGCGCGGTTTCACCACCCGCTGGTATCTAAAATAATGCCGAGGACCGCGCAAGCCAAGACCCTTTGACGACGCCTGCAGTCCGGGCGGCTTATGCATGTCTTACCGGGGCTCTTCTTTATCCAGTTTACCGGCCAGGGTCTGGACGGCCTGCTGGAGGGCCTGGTTGAATTCTGCCGGGCGGTCCATCATCAGGAAATGATCCGCGCCCTTAATCACTACGGCATCGAAAGACAGCATATGCCGCCGGTTGGCCTCATAGTTGATGGGCCACAGATCGCCGTTTACGCAAATGACCGGGACCCTCACCTTATCGAAGATGCGCGCCGCCTCACCGCTGACGTACTGCGACATCATCTCCTGCATGGCGCTCAAAGCCACGCTAGGCGGGGCGGAGGCGATGTCCGCCAGAATCCACTCGCGCAGCTTGGCATCGGTCTGGTACGAGAGCATGGACCGCACGAACTGCCGGCTTCCGCTGCGGAAGTCCTTTTTCAAGGGTGAGAGCATGTCTTTGAGCTCCGGTCGCGTCATGGGGTATTCGATGTTGTCCAGCGTATCGACGCCGATCAAGCCGATGACGCGCCCCGGCATGAGCGCGGCCGCCTCGGCGATCACCGCGCCGCCCATGGAATGGCCGATCAGGATGACCTTGTCGGCGCCGATCGCCTCAGCTACGGCACGCACATCCTCGCCGAAGGACTGCATGGTGTAACGCTTGCGCTGCAAGCCCGAATGGCCGTGGCCGGCCAGGTCCATGAGGACCACGCGGTGCCCTCTCGCGAAGTAGGGCACTTGGGCTCTCCAGTAACGGGCATCGCAGCTCCATCCATGCACGAACACCAGGGTGGGTTCCCCGGCGCCGTAGACCTCATAGGCGATCGGGGTGGCGTCCTTGGAATTGACGACCAGGGGCCACCGCGGCTGGTCTTCAGCCGCGACCGGCGTCGCGATAAGGAGCAGCCAGACGGCCGCCAGGCCCGCTGCCAATGGTGCGCTCGGGGTACATATCTTTCTGCCGTGCATCCATGGACGCCCCGCTTCCATCCGCATGTCCCGTTTCTCCTTCCTAGGCAATGATCAGCAGCGCGATCAAGGGCACGACATTGAAGACCAGCACGAGCACCTTATAGAGGCCGAGGAACGCATACATGACCACGTCGTAGGTCGCGCGGGGGATGGGAAACCATGCGCTCTGCATGCGGTAGACCAGATCCGGCGCCGCTGCGCACATGCCGGTGGCGAGCACCAGCAGGGCTCCGTTTATGATCGTGCACCACATGAAGAATCCCGTCAGCATCCGGATATCCATAGACCCTCCTTGCGATGAATCATGGCGGCCGAACTCTACAAGACAATCGTTTCTTCTACCGCTGCCCGCTATGATGTCTTGATGTGTATGCATAGTGACGAATGCCCGAGGAAATGTCAATGGCACACGCGCACGAGAAACGCCATGCCCTCTCCGGCAGCCGCCGCAAGGACGGCGGGGATTACTCAGCCCCCGCCACAGAGCGCTTCGAGCGCCTTATGGTCGAGAATATGGATGGTGCGTCCCTTGGCATGGATGATTCCATCGCCGGCCATCTTTTTCAGCACCCGGGACAGGGTTTCCGGGGTCGTGCCCAGCACCTTGGCCACTTCGCGCTGCGAGGTGGCCAAGGTGACGGTGTCTCCGCCCTCGCCCAGGGCCTGGGCATGCAGCAGGAAACTGGCCAGCCGCTGCGGGATCTCCTTGAGCGACAAGAGCTCGATCAGATACATGGACTCCTTGAGCCGGCGGATAAGGAGACTGAGCATATTGAAGACCAGGGAAGGCTCTTGTTTGGCCAGATCCTCCATGACGTCACGCGGTAGGATGAAGACCCGCGTGTCCTCCAAGGCCACGAGATTGGCCGGAAACGTCTCCTCGGTCATGGATGTCATGCAGAACAGCTCGCTCGGTCCGAGCAGGTACAAGGTCTGCTCATGGCCGTCGCCTGAGCTCTTGAAGACCTTGACCCTGCCCCATACCACCAGATACAAGCCCTTGACCGGTTCATCCTCGCCCGCGATGATCGCGCCGGCCTTGAAGTCCTTGTATCTGCCGCGCAACGCCAGGCGCTGCATCTGGTCTTCGGGCAGTCCCTGGAACAGGGGGATATAATAGAGGAGCCGGTCCTGCATGTTTCTCTCCTTTCGTTGACCGGGATCAATGCACTATACCTCTGCTCCATGTAAACAAAGCCGAAAAGAAATACAAATGAAAACAACAAAAAGGAGTCACCTATGATCACGATCACCGAAAACGGTAAAGACGCATTGGCCACCTACTTCAAGAATCACAAAACCACGCCCCTGCGCATCTACATGCGCGCCTCCTGAGCAGGCACGAGCCTGCAGCTGGCTCAGGATGAGCCGGGAGAGTTTGACGATGTCCATGAGGTCGAGGGCTACACCATTGTAATCGACAAAGACCTTGCCAAGATGGCCGCGCCCATCACCATCGACAGCGGCTTCAGGGGGTTGAAGATCCTTTCCCGCATTTCGCCGGGGATGGGAACCTGCGCACGGTAACCTCTTAGCAATAGGTCCTATACGTCGTATAGGACCTATTGCTACAGTGTGCGTCCCCCGCAAGGACCCCGCAAAAAGTCCTTGATCTTGGCGAGCTACCCTCTTATGGTGACCGACATAATCCTACGTCTACGCGAGGTGATAGCATGAAGCTGGTTCTGTCGTTAACAAAGAAGGTTCTTGTCATTTTAGCACAACTTGCCTTCGCTCTGATCAAGTTACCGGTCAAGGTCTCCAAGTTCATGATGGAGCATGCCATCCTGCTGGGCATCTACGCCGCCTTGAAGCTGATGACCAAGACCACCTTCAGGATCTTGCGCCGGCCGTTTTTCCTGGGCATGCTGATCGGGTCATCGGGGCTGTATGTGTTGATCGATCAGGAGCGAAGGAAAAAGGTAGTCGCGCTGCTGAGCAGCAAATAGCTGTCCCTGTCCAGCGCGCCGGAACGTAACATACCGTCATCGCTCCTCGGTCTGTCTTGTTCTGGCGCGCTGGAAGTTCTCCGTACAAAAACCCGGGGACCAGACGAAAAGGATCTTGTTCAAGAATAGAAAAATAAATCTGTCCCTTCCACCTTACCGATGAGGGGTGTATGAAAGAGAAGCAACCACGAATAGGCATCAACGGTAATGACCACACCACGGTGGGACGCCTGCAGTATCTTACCCAGTGGTTTTACGGCGTCACCGAGCCATTGATTTTGAAGTTCACCGACTTCATGCTCCGGACCGAGGGGCGCAAGGCCAAGCTGGTCAAGATGAGCAAGCCCAAGTCGCTGCCCAGCGGCGTCATCCTCTCGACCGAGGCAGTCTGCCGTTTCATCGACTTCATTTATAGCATCGAGAGCCCCAACGACAGGGCCCGCATAGCGGTAACCGACTGCGTTTGCCAGACCTCGCTCAACCGCACCAGAGAACCGCGCAAGAAAGACATGGCCCTGCTGTACACCGCCGAGCTCTACACCACCTGCAAGCACACCGGCGTCAAGAACACGTATGAACCCATCGAAACCGCCGAGCGAGCCAAACACATGATACGCGAGTTCCACCAGGCGGGTCTGCTGCATAACGTGCTGTACTGCAACGGCTCCGGAAAATGGACCTTCGTCATCTGCAATTGCGACGACGAAATCTGTGTCCCTTTTCGCGCCTATATGGCCGGCCGCACCGCCGAGCTCGGCGCCGGTCCCGAGATCATCAGCTATGACGCCGCCAAGTGCCTGGGGATCGAGAAGTGCGGCAAGTGCCTGAAGCGCTGTATCCTGAAGGCCTGCGGCGCACACGCGGGCAAAGGCACCGTGGACTACGCCAAATGCCTGGGCTGCGGCCTGTGCACCTCAACCTGCATGGGCCGGGCCCGACACCTGGTGCCCCGCGCCGATTACCGGCACGAGGATATCCTGACGACCAAGATCCTGCTCGGCACATGAGGAAAATTCCAGCGGCCGGGACTTCACACAACCTGGTCACTCGGGCCGGGCCCGGCCCGACGGGCGCACGCAATGAGACCCCAGTCGTCTTTCTTCTTCCATCAACGGCTTGAAAACAGCGACGAACCCTTGAAAGCGACTAGCCGCCGATCTTTTTCTCATGACCCGCCCAGTAACTTGCCCGCAATTCACGTTTCAGGATCTTACCGGTGCCGGTCTTCGGCAGTTGGCTCACAAAATCCACGCTGCGCGGCAACTTAAACTTGGACAGCAGCGTCGCACAATGGTCAATGATCTCTTGCTCGGTGGCATGCATGTTTGGCCTCAGCACGACCAACGCCTTGACCGCTTCGCCCCACTTGGGGTCGGGAACACCGACCACCGCGCATTCCATTACCGCGGGGAATTTGAAGATAGCCATCTCGACTTCCGCCGAGGCGACATTCTCGCCCCCGCTGATGATCATGTCCTTGCCGCGGTCGACGATCTGGACGAAACCCTCCTGGTCGATATTGGCGATATCGCCGGTGTGCAACCACCCATCGATGATGATCTTGGTAGTTTCCTCAGGATCATTCCAGAAACCCTTCATGACGTTGTTGCCCCGCACGATGATCTCTCCCACGGCCTCGCCGTTGGCCTCCACGTCATGGCCCTGCTCGTCGACCACCCTGAGCTCGACGCCGAAGACCGGTTTGCCGGTCTTTGCCCGATAGACCAGCTGCTCTTCAAAGGGCAGTTTCTTCATGTGGTCTTTCAGGGTCGACAGCGTCAGCATGGGACAGGTTTCCGTCATGCCATAGGCTTGATAGCATTTGACGCCGAATTTTTCCTGCGCTTCCCTCAAGATCGTGATCGGCACCGGCGCGCCACCGATGATCATCCGCTCCCACGAGGAGGTATCATATCGGTCGGCTTCGGGATAGTTCAGCAGCGTGGTGACCATGGCCGGCACCATCGCGCCGATCGTCACCCGTTCCTTCTGGATGGACTCGAGGACTTGCGGGGCGCGGAAATCCCTGACAATCACGTGGGTGGCGCCGGAGCCGGTGATGCCGTGCGGCGAGCCCCAGCCGTTCACGTGGAACAACGGCACACTGTGCAGCTGCGTGTCGACATCGGTGACACTGAGCATATGGATATAATTGAGGGCGTTCGTGTAGATATTGCGGTGCGTCATCATAACGCCCTTAGGCCGGGACGTCGTGCCGCTCGTATAGAAGAGCTCGGCAACATCGTTCTCATCCATCTCCGGCCGGAGAGGCCTTTCCGTCGAAGCCTCATGTAACAGGGTATCATAGTCGGGCCAATCGATGCCGTCGGGACGATGGCCGTCGGTAAACAGCATGAAGTGCGTGACCGTCTCCAGCTTGTCGACCACCGGAGCCACCAGGTGCGCATACTCCCAATCAACACAGACCACCTTGGCTCCGGCATGATTGAGTATGTACACGATCTCTTCCGGGCTCAAGCGGATGTTGATGCACAGGAGGATCGCACCGATCTGGGGGATGCCGTAGTAGGACTCGAGAATACGGTGCCCATTGGGGCCGATATAGGCGACCCGGTCGCCCTGCTTGACTCCTTCACCGAGAAGAGCATTGGAAAGCCGGTTTACCCGTTCGTCAAACTGGTTGTAGGTAAAGCGCTTCTCGCCATCGACGATACAGGTCTTGGGACCGTAGAGCTTGACGCCCCGATCCAGGAAATGGGTAATCAGCATAGGAACCTGCATTATGGTTATCCTCCTCTTTGCCTTACATCGCTAAGGCGTTGCATGTTCGTCAGGTACTCGTATCAGATGTTCCAGCCGTAATAGCAAAAGCGTATTACAGGGTGGATACCAAACGCGTACCCCTAAAATATCATACGAGAAATAGTATAGGTTGGCGACTTGCGGTATCGGTGTTTGTCCTATTAAATTGTAGGACTAACACCGACATCGCGATGGACAAGCACTGATACCATGATGAGCTATTTGATACCTTATGGACACCCCCTGTGGTCCTCGACCCGGCGAGGGGGGCCGCATCAAATATCAATATTTCACCTACGTTCCCTTTCTAAACCTCTCCCCACGGCTAAGAGGGGTTAAGTATACGCATGGCTTTTTCGATATGCAACTTATGCCATATGAGGGAAGGACACATCACTGACTTTCATGGGTTATAGACAATCTGACCACCGAGAAGGAGATTTTGATGCAACTTCAGGAGGAAATAATCCAGTATTTCAGGTCCCTCCCCGCAGAAGTAACCGATAAAAAAGGCCTGTTTTCAGCGGAATATGTGGTTGCAGAGCGCAAAACCTTTCTTTCGAGAAAAAAACTGTCCTACATCGCCCAATTTAGGGTGGACGAGAAAACAAGAGAGATCCGCTTCACGGAAATGCTGAAAGAAACAGGTTTCGGGTTTTCCGGTGGGGATATTGAAAGTAGCACCGGCTTTGGGATCAAGAGGGAAACCTATAAGATGGGCATGGGCCCCCGGGAGGGATCTATCGAAGAGCAGTCGACCCTTTTCGGGAGGAAATATAGCTACACCTTCGATTACAAGACGATACGCTGTGCGATAGAGCAAAAGGTTCAAGTAGCAGGGTTCGTGTTTAAGTACCAAATAACGCCCTTGGGTCTCTAGGTGCAAAGGGACTCGTGGTCAGTACGGCATGAAAGCCCAAAAAAAAATCCGCTAAGGAGGAATAGGTATGAAAAGGATTCTGACAGCAGCAACGATACTGGCGGTACTTGGTTTCTTTGCAGTAACTACGGTAATGGCGTTCGATTTTAATAACCCCCCGCAGAAGCCAAAGAATACCTACAGCGGCGGGAGCGTTATGATGCAGCAGGGGCCACAAAATGCTCAGCCATCAAATCAAAACGCGGCCAATCCCCAAGTCCAGCCTAAACCAGGCTCAACCTGGGTAAATAAAACAGTCGATTCCCCAGAGCGGGCTGCATGCCTCAAAAAGTGCCGTGAAGAAATGGAAAGATCGAATGAAGCTTGCAAGAAATTTCCTGATCCGCCGGCAGTGCTTGCATGCCAGCAAGGGTCGGGAAGAACATTCGATGCTTGCCAAAACAAATGTCAGGCCAAATAGACTAGAAAAGGGATAAGAAAAGGGGGACAGGTTTTTAATCTTTGTCAGACTTAAAAATCCGCCCCCTGTTTTCAGCATGGAGGGGAAGAAAAGAGGACCATGCTGGTAAAAATGTAATAATTCAAGTCCCAGTGCCTTCCTTACGAAACGAAAGGTAGCTCCCTTAAGGAAGGGTTGAAGTTCTCAGGCCTCGTTTCTTGACATTCCGTCGTTTTCCCCCCTTGATCAATTTCACATTTCAAGGTCCAGTACCTTTGTTTCCATTGCTCGATTGTTGAATCGAATTATTTATAGGGGTGTCCTTTTTAGTCTCTATAAACACCGTTGCTGCTAAGATCCAGGCATTGGCATGTGATCAACGATCATATTGACAGTACTATGAAATTGGTCATTTATAAAAGATACCGTTATGTATCGGAGGCAAGCAGGATGAAGAAGATACTGTTGGTGATTGCGCTCCTCTCTCTGGTGGGTTGCGCCACAGGCCCCGTTCTTTACCCTAATACACACCTTCGCACGGTAGGCGATGCGCAGGCCCAGAAGGATATTGCGGAGTGCAAAGCCCTCGCCGATGATTATGTCAAGTCCGATGCCGGGATCATGGCGGCCAAAGACACCGCCGTCGGGGCGGCCGGGGGCGCTGTCATCGGTGGCGCGGCGGGCGCTGTTACCCGCAATCTGGGTCGCGGCATCGGTGTCGGTGCCGCCGTCGGCGGGGCATCCGGTTTGGTGCAAGGCATCATCAAGGGTTCGGAACCCACCCCCCTGTATAAAAATTTTGTGAACAAGTGCCTGCAGGACAAGGGCTATGATATCATCGGATGGCAATAATACCCTGGAGGTTCCAGGGTGCCATGTCAGGCCTGATTCTTGACATTCCGCCGCGTTTCCTCTTGACCAATCTCACTGTTCAAGGCCTGGCTCCTTTATCTTCCCGTGCCTCATCCTCGCCTCATGTCTTGAAGTTCTCAATGTGACAACGCAAACCCCAGCCTCTCCCATACCGATCTGTTCCCCTTTTATTCCATATCCGCGGAGGTATGTATGAAGGCAGCTTGTTGCTTCTCCAGGGAAAGGTTCAGCCCCGGCGACAGGAGAATCCTGGCCAGCATGATGAAGATCAGCGTTCCCATACACATCAGGCCGATCATGAAGAGATCCGTGCGCTTCAAAATAACGAGGGAGTTCGCGACGGCACCGAGGAACAGATTGATATACAGCATCATCGGTCCATAGACCGTGATGTATTTTGATCGGTGTGGTTCCGGCCCGGTATTCAGAATGATCTGATAGACGAGATGGCATAAAAAGGCTACCTTCCACCAACCGAAGAAATTACTGAACGGGACTCCACCACCAATGTCCGACATATACGAACCGCCTTGCTCCCAGATCCACCAGCCCTGATGCACCGCGAATGGATCGACCATCAGGTCCCACGCCGTGGTCGCGATGCCGCCGATAAAAGCCAGCACTACATAGGACAAAATCCGGTGCTGGAGCGGGCTGGTGGGTTTGGCCACTGAGGGGATGAGATATTCGGTAATGCAATAGGCGGCATAGAGAATCGGCTCCCAGGCCAGGCATACGATGATGGGGATAGCCCAGATCGAATATCCCAGAAGATTCGTATAGTGATAATGGCCGAAGACTAACCCGTAATGCACCCCCAGACCCTCGGCCACGAAGGCGATTAAAGTCGTAATCACGAATGCCAGCAGGGTGCGTTTGACGCCTTTGACAAGGCTGGAGTTCCAGAAAAGGAATACAAGATTACAAGAGATCCAGATAAAGGAGGCGGCCTCCATCAGACCGGGTTTGGTTTTATCGCCCTGGACCAGGCCACTGATATCCACAAAAAAATACGCAATGATAAAGATGATGAAGAGTGAAGCGGTAAGGATCGACATGTAGATGAATGCGCCGCGCCCCCGGTTGGTATCGTCCATGGTTCCCTCCTTTTCAGATTAGCCCTGGATTATTTTGATGACTTGTTTCCCGCCGTCCCGGTACGCTCACGGCAAGCACCAGTATAAGGATGGTTATCAGCAATTATGCACCGGAGTTTCATATAACTCCCCTGACAAGAGAAGCTGATTACAAAACAGGCGCTTTTTTCATGATGGGAATCGACATGCACAACACTGCAAAGTCAATTATCAATGGCTTAGATATATCAAATGTCGAACTGAGTCAATAGGGTGAAGCATAAAGTTTTACTTTATCCCAACTTCGACAGCAGAAGAAACGATGGCCATCATAACATATTGAATATCTTAATGTCGATTGTTGACGGCAAGGGTTAAAGGTGTCAGGCCTTGTCGGGCTGTTGCCCAAAAACAAAAACTAGAGAATGCAATATTGAGATTCTTCGCTATGCTCAGAATGACTGACAAAACAGAGTGTTAGAATGTCACCCTGAGCGGAGCGATAGGTCTGAGACCTGAATATCTTAAGGGAAAGCTTTTGGGCAACAGCCCGTTGTTTTTTGACATTCCGCCGCGTTTCCCCTTGATCAATTTCACAGTTCAAGGTCTGACAACTACATTTTTTCATGACACCTTTATTTCACTGAAGATTCGGAAACGAGGAAATCGAATCTAACCGCCATGCTTTAGGCTAAACCCTGAGAATCACCCACGAGATAGCGGACGATCATGTCCGTGAGCTCATTGATGATACGCCCCTGTTGGATGTTATGGGTATAGGTGGTGGTCACGTGGATGATGTCCATAACTGCTATGATCAGCATTTCGAGACCGGCCTCCACGTCTTTGACCCGCAGTTGATCGCCCAATAATGTTCTCCTGGGTATAAGCAGTTCGTAAATAGACCTGAAGGTCTTTTCCTGGAGACTCCAAATATCAGGGTCATGATATCTGAGAATGGTTATCTCACGGAACAATCCGGGCGAGAGGTGTTCCATGGTCAGGGCTATGAGAGCCGACGCGACCTCCCTCAGGTCATGGGATCGATCCGGGTTATCCAAATATGCCTTCATCGCTGCCACGGTGCATTGGATGTGTTCCGAGACCACAGCGATAAAGACATCCTTTTTATCATGGAAATAGCCGTAGAAGCTGCCGATGGAAACATCGGCATGCCGAACGATCTGCTTTGAGGTTGTCTTGTGAAACCCATGTTTAATAAAGAGCTCCTCGGCTGCGGTCATAATGCGTTCTTTGGTGTTTATGCCTCGATCTTGCTGAGGCTTGCGGGCTTTGTATCTATTCGGTGAAGTCATGGGGTGTCCCTATACCACATATCAAGCAAGCGGGAATACTTTGATTTAATATAATACGAACCATAGTTCACAATTTAGTTGACATTAGCGAAGGCGAAGTTCATATGCATAATGCGAACTATAGTTCATATATAATTTAATGAGACACCAAAAATTCAAAGAGGGAGGAAATCAATGAAAGAAAAGCAATCGATGGATCAAGGTTTGGCTGACAGGAAGTATGCCCCGATATTCGAGCCGATCACGATCAATGGGTGCGAGATCAAGAACCGCATTGTCATGTCGCCCATGAACTGCAACTACACGGCGCCGGATCACTACATCAGCAAGCAGCAGATGGCATATTACGCCGCCAGGGCAAAAGGCGGGACCGGTCTCATCATCACCGAGGCGCAGGCGGTATCCACGCTGCCCTGTGCGGACACCTACCGCAAGTACAACAATCCGTACCTGACCGATTATCGTTATGTGCCCCTGCAATCCGAGCTGGTTGAGCATGTGCATTCCTTCGGCGCCAAGATCTTCGCCCAGCTCTTCACCGGCCCCGGGCGGCAAGGATCCCACGATATAGGAGCTGCGGAGCCGGCTTCAGCCTCAGCCATTCCCTGGCGCTGGCAGTTTCATAAGGCGATGAACGGCTCAATGGATATGAAGGTCTTAAAGGGAGGAATCAGGTACTCGGGATACCATGGCGCTATCCCTGATATCGAGAAAGATCCTGAGGCATTCATCGCCCTGGTGGATAAGATCCCCATGATGCATATGATGGGGCGGCCGCCCCGCGAAATCACGCGGGAAGAAATCAAGCAGCTTGTCATCGATGAAGGCAAGGGAGCCAGGCTCGCGAAGCTGGCCGGATATGACGGGGTCGAGATCCATGCCTGTCACGGCTATCTGGTGCACTCCTTCCTGGTCCAACGGTCCAATTACCGAAAAGACGAGTACGGCGGCAGTTTTGAAAACCGTATCCGTTTTCTGCTGGAGCTGATCCGGTCGGTGCGGCGGTGTGTGGGACCTGATTACCCAGTGGGAGTGCGTTTCTCCGCCTCCGACGACCTGCCCGACGGGTATGATCCCAATATTGCCGCCAAGATAGCAAAACGGGTGGAGGAAGAAGGGGCGGATTTCATCGATCTGTCCGACGGTTCGTATGAGGCCATGAGTGATTTTCTGCCCAACACCGAGGGCCAGGTCATGGACAAGTCCGCCGTCATTCAGGCTGAGGTGAAGATCCCGGTCATGTGTCCCTCCGTTCACAACCCCGATAATGTCGTGGATGTCCTGCAAAAAGGCAAGGCACAGATGGTTCTGCAGGGGCGCCAGCAGATTGCGGATCCTGACTGGGTGAACAAGGTGAGGGAAGGTAGAGAGAAGGAGATCATCAAATGCACCCGCTGCAACCTGGGCTGCCTCATCCGTTTTGTGGCAATGCTTCCAGTACGGTGCATCAAGAACCCGCGAACAGGACAGGAAGAGCATATCGATGAATATGCCAGGCGCCCCATCCTGCCGTTGAAGGATCGCGTGTGGCAGACCGTCGCGGATTGGGGTCGTAAGGAACCGTCCACGATATGGGAATACACCAATGAAGATATCGAGCAGATCATGAACGTGGAGTGAAGGATGTCAGCTTGATGATGAATACATCAGGATAGGAACTGAGATAGGCTCATACCATACGTCGACGGATTGTGAAAAATATAAAGGAGCACCTTATGGCTACAATAAACGATGATGGTTATTTCAAGATCGACCCCGAGCCCCACCTGATCGGGAAAAATGGTTCATACTATGAGTACTTCCCCGGGTACCAGATGTGGTGGAAGGCAATCGATAATATATCAAGGCCGCTGTTCTCATGCACCCATCCCACGCTCTTGGCAAAGGCTTACGGAGGGCTGGAGGAGTGGGAAGCGCTGAAAAACCCGGACCCATCGAATATCCTGCGGGCCATGGACAAGTATGGCGTGGATATTGCCTGCTTATTACCCGAGTCGTGCATGGATACCTGCGGATATTCGGGCCGGTTCTGCACGAACGGGGAAATGGCCGAGATTGTGGAATCGAACCCCGAGCGCTTCATGTATCAGCCCAATATGTCTCCCATCAAGTTCAAGGGCGTCAAGAACAGCATCAGGGAACTGGAGTACTGGGTAAAGGAAAAGAAGGCAAAGATATTCAAATATCTGTGCACCGAGGATACCTACATCAATGATCCTGAGCTGTGGCCCTTCTATGAGAAATGCGAGGAGCTCGGTATCGTGCTGGACATTCATACCGGCATGTCCTGGTGTCCGCCGCAGGCAAGCAAGTATGCCAACCCCGTGTTCCTCGATGATGTGTGCCGTGATTTCCCTGAGCTGAATATCGTGGCGTTTCATATGGGGTACCCCTATTGCGATCAGCTCAACATGGTGGCCATGGGGCATGCGAATCTGTATGTCTGCCTGAGCCTCCTGGTTCCGTGGGCGATCACGGCCCCGAGAAAATTCGCGACCATCATCGGTGAAGCCTTGCGGTGGGTCGGGCCAGACAAGATCATCTGGGGAACGGACTATGCGGGTTTTGCCCTCCAGATCAAAACCGCCGTGGAAGGATTGCGGAATTTCCAAATACCCGAGGACATGCAGGAAGACTACGGCTACCCGCCTATAACGGATGAGGACAGGCGGAAGATTTTCGGTGAAAACCTCGGTCGTCTCTTAGGTATCGATACGACCACACGAAGGGTGAAATCAAAATAGGGAAAACATACCTATGCAGCAAGACTCGAAGTGAAATGTCGCCCTGGTAAACGACACATCGCGCGGCTTTGTAAAGGCATGGAAAAAAGGGGACGGATTTATTTTTTACATGCCCCCATTTGCCATCTGTAAGTCCTCCCGTCACTGTCTTTGTTGAATCCTACGTGTTAGTAGGTTATGGATTTATTTGGCATTATTGTTTCAAACCCAGGAAGGGTCAAGTAGAAACCAGTGTCACGATCTGGCAATAATGGTTTCATATGCGCTGACGAAAAGCAGGCGGTCCGGAGTCGAAGGGTCCGGCACGCCAGAACACAGCAGACCGAGGAGCACCGGAGTCGTGGTGCGAGACATACTTCTAGCGTATGTCGCAGCGCCTACGACGAGGAGTGACGAAGGTATGCGTGGTTCTGGCGCGCTGGACCTTACAGAGTGCTCAGTATCTGCGGGCCGTCCTTGGTCACCGCTATGGTATGCTCATAATGCGCCGACAGCTTCCCGTCAGCCGTCACCGCGGTCCATCCGTCGGGCAGGATCTTAACCCGCCACACGCCCTGGTTGATCATGGTCTCGATGGCGAGCGTCATGCCTTCCTCCAATACGGGCCCGGTGCCCTTCTTGCCCACGTTCGGGATCTGCGGGTCCTCGTGCAGGGCTCTGCCGATGCCGTGGCCCACGAACTCGCGCACGCAGGAGAAGCCGGCGGACTCGGCCGTGGTCTGGATGGCGGCTGAGATGTCGTAAAGGCGTCCGCCCATTTTTGCCTGCTCGATGGCGTTATACAGCGCCTTCTGGGCTGTTTCCATCAGGCTTTCGGCCTCCGGCGTTACCGCGCCCACGGCATAGGTGACGGCCGTGTCGCCGTAGAAGTCGTTTTTGACCGCTCCCACGTCGATACCGATGATATCGCCCTCGGCCAACCGGCGCTCGCCGGGGATGCCGTGGATGATGACCTCGTTGATGGAGGTGCACAAGGTGGCGGGATAGCCCCGGTAGCCCTTGAAGGCCGGCTTGGCGCCGCGCGAACGGATGAAGAGCTCGGCCTCCTGGTCGAGCTCGGCCGTGGTGATGCCGGGCTGGATCATGGGCTCGATATGCACGAAGAGCTCGGCCAGGATGCGGTTGACCTCGCGCATATACGCGATCTCCACCGTGGTCTTGCGTGGTATCATTACAAGACCTTCTTGAGCGGGTATTCGATGATGCCGGTGGCGCCTGAGCGGAGCAGCCTGGGGATCAGATCGCGCGCCTGGGTCTCCTTGATGATGGTCTCCACCGAAAACCATTCCGAGTCGAAGAGCGTGGATACCGTGGGCGAGGTGATGGAAGGCAGCATGCCGATGATCTCCTGCAGCTTGGCCTTGGGCGCGTTCATCTTCAGCCCGGTCATGTCCGCGGCCGTGAGCGCGGATTTGAGCATCATGGAGACCTGCTCGATCTTGGCGCGCTTGGCATTATCTTCCCAGGATTGTTTATTGGCGATCAGCTTGGTGTTGGTCACCAGGAGCTCGTGGATGATCTTGAGGTTGTGCGCCCGGATGGTGGAGCCGGTCTCGGTCACCTCCACGATGGCGTCCACCAGGCCGTCCACGACCTTGGCCTCGGTGGCGCCCCAGGAGAACTCGACCTCCACGCCCACCCCGCGTTCCTCGAAATAGCGGCGCGTATAGTTCACCAGCTCGGTGGCGATCTTTTTGCCGTTCAAGTCGGCGAGCGTTTTGATGTCCGAGTTCTCGGCCACCGCCAGCACCCACTTGGCGGGTTTGGCCGTGGCCTTGGAATAAACCAGGTCGGCCACCTCGACCACCTCGCTTTCGTTCTCCAGGATCCAGTCCAGGCCGGTCAAGGCCATGTCGAACAGGCCGCTCTCCACATAGCGCGAGATCTCCTGGGCGCGCACCAGGGCGCACTCGATATCCTTATCATCGATGGTCGGGAAGTAGCTACGCGAGGACGGCACGATGCGCCACCCCGCATCCTTGAACAGGTCGATGGTGGACTGCTGCAGGCTGCCCTTGGGTATTGCCAGGCGTATCAGGCTCATTTCTTGTATACCTCCTTGGGGTCGAACACCCGTTCTTTGTCGATGATCACGTCCCCGGCGTCCAGTTTGCGGAAGAAACAGGAATGATAGCCCTCATGACAGGCCGCGCCGCCCAACTGCTCGACCTTGAGCAGCACCGTATCGGCATCGCAGTCGATGCGGATCTCATGGACGCGCTGCACATGACCCGACTCTTCGCCCTTGCGCCAGAGCTTATGGCGCGAGCGGCTGTAATAACAGGCTTTGCCGGTGCGTATGGTTTCGCTGAAGGCCGCCTGGTTCATATAGGCCAGCATCAGCACCTCGCCGGTCTGGTAGTCCTGGGCGATCGCCGGAACGAGGCCCCCCTGTTTTTCGAAGTCAAGCAAACTGTCCATGTCCATGACATCCTCCTGGAGGAGCCCTTAACAAATGTTCTTTGCCCGTGTCAAGGTTTCACCACAGCGGGTTCGGGACGCGGTCACGCTAGCCCATGTGCGCCTGTCGGTGCTTTCGAGCGCCCTTCCGTGGGCTGCATTGACTTTGCCTGGGAACACCTTATTGTATACGGTGTAGATACTTCCTTTCTCATCTGCATGGACTGTCCTGTCATGGCATTTTGTATGTTTGCATGCAATGACGGTCGGCCACCGCAGCGCGGCCACCTTTTTCAGGCAAGGATCACCATATGCCCCACAAGGGTATGAGCCCAGGAGGTGCCGAGATGGATAGCGAGCAGTTCTGGAAAAAATCCTATGATCAAGGACTGGCCGAGCTCGATGGCCGCGAATGGGAAATGACGTATGTCGAGGCCGTCAAGGATGTCTTTACGCGCTTCCCTGACAAGACCGCCCTGGCCTACATGGGCACGCATATCAGCTTTGCGGAATTGGACCGCTATGCCAACCGCTTCGCGCACATGCTCAAGTCACAGGGATTTGTCAAGGGCGATGTGGTGGGCATCAACCTGCCCAATATACCGGAGTATGTGATCGCCTGGCTGGGGACGCTGCGCGCCGGCTGCGTAGTCTCGGGGGTCTCGCCGCTGCTCTCGGCCGACGAGATGGCCTTTCAACTTAAGGACGCGCGCGCCAAGGGGCTCGTCACACTGGATGCCATCTTCGCCGCCAGGCTCACCCCGATCGTCTATGACCTGCCCGACCTCAAGGTGATTATAGCCGCCAGCATCGGCGGTTTCTTAAGCCCCATCAAGCGTGTCCTGGGCAGGCTCTTGAAGAAGATACCCACCGGCAAGGTGGTGAGGCTTACCGGCAAAACCGTTTATCGAATGGAAGAGATCATCCGGGGAGAACGTTTCCCGTCGACGGAAATCACGCCGGACATCACCCCCGATGATATCGCCTACCTGCAGTACACCGGCGGGACCACCGGTTCGCCCAAGGGCGCCATGCTGACGCATCGTAACGCGGTGGCCGACATCGTTATCATCCAGAGCTGGCTGGGCTGGGAACAAGGTGCAGGCGTCGGCCTTTGCGGATTTCCGTTCTTCCATATCGCCGGCTTGTTCTTCAATGAGAACGCCATCTATCTGGGATGGACTCAAATCCTCATCCCCAACCCACGCGATACCGACCACATTTGCGCAGAACTCCGCAGGTATCAGCCCCGGCTATTAGCAAATGTGCCCTCGCTCTATCAAATGCTCATGGAAAACCCCAAGTTCAAGACCCTCGATTTCTCGAAACTGGAGACCTGCATGTCCGCCGCGGCTCCCTTCCCGGAGGAGGCCCAGCGGAAGCTGGAGGCTATCATCGGAGCAGGCAAGCTCCTGGAGATATACGGCATGACCGAGACCGCCCCGCTTATCACCGCCAATCCATACCGTGGACGCAAGCAGCTGGGCTCGGTGGGCCTGCCGCTTTTGAACACGGATATCCGTCTCATCGATCCGGGTACGGGCAAGATAGCGCAGCCGGGAGAGCCCGGTGAGATCTGCGTCAAGGGTCCACAGGTCATGGTCGGATACTATAATAAACCCGAGGAAACCAAAAAGGTCTTCGATACCGACGGGTATCTCCATACCGGGGACGTTGCCGTTCAGGATGCGGACGGCTACCTGCGCATCGTGGACCGCACCAAGGACATGATCATCGTGGGTGGGTTCAAGGTCTTCTCCGTCAAGGTCGAGGAGGTCTTGAGCCGGCACCCGGCCGTGCACATGGCCGCCCTGATCGGCGTCGAAAACCCTCAGCGGCCGGGCTCGGAGATCGTGAAGGCCTACATCACGCTCAAATCGGAGTATCAGGCCGGACGTGATGTCGAGGCCTTGAAAGAGGAAATCCTAGCCTTCAGCCGCGAAAAGCTCTCGCCTTACGAAATCCCGAAGCAGATAGAGATCAGGGCCGAGCTACCGCTCACCTCGGTCGGCAAGGTCGACAAGAAGGTCCTGCGCCAAGAGGCCCGCGCTCAGGTCTGGGGGGGTAAGGAACGGCGCGGCCAGGAACGCGGCAAGGTGGACCTTCCCTGCGATGTCAGGGGAGTATCAAACGGCCGGGAAACGCGCGAAACCGGTCATGTCGCCAACTTAAGCCATGAAGGCATGTTCATCGAGGCCGAAATGCCGCTCGATGAAGGCACGGAGATCGAGGCCCTGATCTCGGTGGTACAGTTCGGCAACACGTTCTGGGTGGAGGGCAAGGTGCTGCGCAAGACCGCAAATGGCATGGCCGTGCGCTTCAAGGAAAATCTCCCCCCGGAGATCGACACCATCCTGAGTTCGTAATAGAAACAGCATCCACGGTTATGACACTGCGTCACACCCTGCCCCATGGGAATTCAGGGTGTGACGATCATGACCACGTTTTCTTTAAAATGCGCGCGGCCGCCGGATCCAAGCGTATACAACCGCCGTCGCTTCCACCGCCACGGCAAAGGGTGCTCCCCTGACTCCAGCGCCGCGGGATAGGCAACCGGCCGTGTGATGGTGGTCGTGGACCCCGGACCCGGATCATTACCCAACATCAAGACCGTGACCAGAAGGTCGTACACATTGTCGGCCGGGCATACCCAGAGGCGGTAGTTCCCGAACGGGGCCGCGGCCCTCAACAGAGATGTCTCCATAGAAAAACGCATCACCCGGTCTTCGATGGCACTGCTGACGCCCCGGGGACAAGCCTCATATATTGGCGGTGGTGATGAAGCAGAAACACCCCCCGCTGTCGTCGTCATCATCATCGGCGGTTCTGGTAGGGTTGTCCTCCTCGGGCGTCACCGGTTCATCCCGGGTGGTAAAGGACCAGACAGGAGAGGGGACACCGCCGGCCGCACCGCTATTGCTCACCACCTGCCAGGCATAGGTCGTTCCGGGTTCAAGGTCACTCACGGTATAGATAGGATCGGTCAGACCGCTGGCCAGGGGAGTGGTGCACAGCAAACAGGCGGCATCGCTTTCGGCGGCCAGATAGAGGTCATACGTGAGAGCATCGCCGTCCGGATCGCCACCCAGCCAGGCAAGCTCCACGGATGCGGGTTCGATATTGGTCGCCCCGCTGGCAGGGTCAGGCCCGGCGGCCTCATAAGCAAGGTTGTCCACGGCCGTCGAACAATCGGAGACGAAGGTTTGGGCGGTACCGATGTCGATCGCGGGGACGCTGTCGGAAGCAGAGCTGTCGCAGGTAAGATACTGGTGGGTTATGGTAAGCACGGCCTGGTTCCATAAGGTCAGGGCCGATGCGTTTTCATCGCTTTGGCCCGTTAGCGTGGCATTGAGGTTGTTGACGCTCAGGCTGCCGGCCTGGGAGCCGAGCTTGGCAAGGCCGCCATCCGTCAGTTTCAGGGTCAGGTTGTTAAAGGCGGTCTCGGCCAGGTTGAGGATAGTGGTAATCCCCAGATTATTATTCAGGCTGGAGTTGTTGATTTGCGTGGTCCCACCGGCCGTGATCATATCTACTTGCGAGAACTTGCCGTGAGAGGCGCCGCTGGCATCGGCGTTCAGGTTGTTGATTTCTACCGCGCCTTCAAGAAAGCAAAGCTGGAGCGCGCCGCCGTAATTCCCATCAAAGCTGGCGTTGCCTACATAGAGCTGGTCATGGTTGATCAGCTTGACCACACCCTGGGCACCGTTGGCGACGGCGGTGTAATTGTAAAGGGTGGCATCGCCGTGGTTCTCAATGGAGAGGGCCGGATAGGGGCCTGCTTCGTCATACTGGGATTTCATGTAGCAGTTGATTATCTCCAACTGAGCGCGGTTGTCGAGCAGGAAGCCGGCGCCGTAGGCCTCACTATTGAGGTTGTTTATCCCCATCGTGCCGGTGTTCTTCACAATGACGCCCCGCCAGGTAGCGGTTTGATTAATATCAACATTATTCAGACTGCATTGGGCGGCATTGTCAAAACGCAGGGATGAGCCTAAGGCTATGATTGATAGATTACCACTTTCAAAAGTCCCGCCGCTGAGCGTGAATGTGAGTGCGGCCGCGTCATCGAGCGCGGACGATGTATCGGCCGCGAGATTCGCGATACGCACCTCCCCGGACTGCTGGTCGAACGCGAATGCGCCGCCGTTCGAGCAGGTGATCGTCCATCGCCCGTTCGCCACATCAATGGCGCCGCTATTGGTCAGCCGGATCCTGCCGCCGGCATCATTGGCTATGAAGTTGGTTTCACCCCCTTCGGCGGTAAAGGCGAATTGCACCATTCCGGCGTTTTCGATGGTGATGGAGCCGGCTTCCAGGGCCTGGAAAATCTGGCCGGCATCCAGATTGTTGCGGATCAGGCCGTCGGAGCTGTTGACAATCACCAGGGCGGCCTGTTCGGCCGTGAGCGTGGCGTCGTCGATCACGAACTCCCCATGGTTCTCGATCCGCACGGTGGGGCGTGCGTCGCTCGTACCCTTAACAGCCAGGGTGCCGCTCAAGACGGCGCTCTCGCCCGCGGCGATCACCAGCGTGTCGTCGCCCTCGATGAGCAGGGTTGCGCCGGTTCCCGGCAGATCGGCGGTTGTCAGGGCCAGGACCCAGGACGGGAAAACGAGACAACAGGAAATGATCAAGACCATAACCACAGATGAACGTTTCATGGCAATCTCCTCACCCCACTCAAACGCGGCATGCAACATCAGGTTATTGAAAAACACTCCAGGAAAGCCGATGGCTTTCAAAACGGGGTTATTATACAAAAAAAATACGCCCTGGCGAGCAAAAGTCAAGTCGGTCACCGCGGCGATGCGCTTTTATGGAAAAATGCAACGTTTCTTTCAAGCCGCATTGAATGATATTTTGCATGCCGGCCGTTTTCAGAAGAGCTTTTATCAGCGGACCATCCCAGCCAAACAATATTTTACCAATAATTACGTATAATTGTAAAATATGTCGCCTTTTCAACGTGTTTGGCATGGACGTTGCGATAGATACGGCAGCACATAAACAAAAGGAGGTAGGGATCATGAAAAGGACCATTCAGACACTGATCGTAGCATTGTGCGCGGTGATGATCACGGCCACCTTTGCATGCGCGGCCGCGGCGGTTACCACGGGCGGGAATTTCCCCTACTTCCATCTAGGTTGCCTGATCATGGGCGGGCTGACCATCGTTTCCATAAAACACCGCTACCCGCGTCTGTACCTCAGTGAGGCCGTGGGCAGCTTCGCGCTGTATGCCGTATTGGTGGTGCTCTTCACCGCCCCGGTAATCGAGGCGGTCAAGGGCCTGGTAAGCTAAGCACTCAAGCAGGAACCAAACAGAAGCGCACAAAGGAGGAAAACACCATGCAACGCATAGAACAGAATACGAACCGTACCGAGAACTTCTATCAACTAGCCATGTTGAACTTCTGGGGCGCGGCCCTGGTGCTGGCATCGTTCCTGTGCCTGTTCGTGGGTCATTGGATCGACGTGCAGCTGGGTACGCCGCCGTTGTTCATGATCGGCATGCTGGTGTTGGTGGTCTTCCTGGTCATCGGCCGTCTGTACCGGGAAGCGACCAAGATCGCACGCACCATGGCCCCCATGCGCAAGCGCCACGTATGAGACCGGTCAACCAGCCCCGCCCCCGTTTTTACGACGGGGGCGGGTTTTTTTATGCCTTGTGCACGCTTACACCCAGGACGTCCTCGGCGGCTTCCTTGAGGATCTCCGTCAGGGTGGGATGGGTGTAATGCGGGTGCAGAAATTCCTCCACGCTTAAATTCAGGTCGATCGCCAGGCTGGCCCAGGCGATCAGCTCCGTGGCGTGCGGCGCCATGATACTGATGCGCTTGAGTCTTCCGTCCGGGTCGGTATACACGCTGGCGAAGCCCTCATGCGCCTCCATGGTGCGGGCGCGACCCAGGGCGGCCACCGGGAACGTGCCCGTGGCGCTGCCTCCGGAGGAGCCGCCGACCGAGGCGATCTCCGGGTCGGTGAAGACGATAGAGGGGATATTGGCGTAGGACATGCGCCTATCCCCGCCCGTGATATGGTCGACCGCGACCTCGGCGGCTTTGGAGGCCGCATAGGCTACCATGTGCACGCCGATGACATCGCCGACGGCATAGACCTTAGGGCACGTGGTCTGCATGTGCTCATCGACCACGATGCCGCCGCCCTCTCTCAGCGCTATGCCAAGCGCCTTGAGTCCGGGCGGCGGCTGAGGCGTGCGTCCGATGCAGGCCAGGATCTTCTCGACCTGGATGGTGCGTGATCCGTCAGGAGTTTCGACGGCCGCGCTATAAGGGCCGTCGCCCTCGATGGCCATGAGACGCGCGCCGGTGATGAAGTCCACCGCCCGCATGATCTTGACCAGGCCGGTAGATACCTCGGGATCTTCGGTAGCCAGGATACGATCCAGGGCCTCGATGACCGTGACCTTGGCGCCCAGGCTGGAGAAGATATGGGCCATCTCGCAGCCGATGGCGCCGCCGCCGATGATGGCCAGCGAGCCGGGCGCCTCCTGAAGCGCAAAGACATCGTCGCTGGTCCAGAGCTCAGGCGCATTGAATGGCAACGGTTTGGGAACCGATCCGGTGGCGATGAGGAGGTTAGCGGTTTGGATGCTTTGGCCGTCGATGTTCACCACACCGGGCGCGGCAATCTCGGCCGCTTTACGGTAGAGATCCACGGCATTGTTTTTGAGCAGCAGCTCGATGCCTTTGACCAGGCGTGAAACAATGCGCTCCTTGCGTTTGGCCAGCGCGCCCAGACTGATCGCGGGCTTGTCCACCTCGATGCCGAACCGTGAGGCGTTCCTGATCCGGGCGAGTAGAGTGATGCTCTCGGTATAAGTCTTGGTCGGGATACAGCCACGATTGGTGCAGGTGCCGCCCAGCTCCTTCGCTTCGGCGATGCCGACCTTAAGACCCTTTTTGGCCGCCAGAACCGCCGCGGTATACCCGCCCGGACCTCCGCCGATGATAAAGAGATCGTACATGCCCGCCCACCCTTACTCGATTACGCATTCTGCTTGACCGTACCGGTTCTATACCATATACACTCCACTTTAGAAAGGCGCTGAAACCGTACGCTTCATCAAGATTCACCGGCGCATATCCGATGGTAAAGAAATACAGGGGGTGCGATGGAATCCGGGTTCTCGATGGATCACAGAGAAGGCGACATCGATACGCATATTCGATCGCTGGGTATGGCGCGCATCAATTCCCCGGTCAAGGGGACCTTTTTCGTGGAAGACGGCGAGCGGGTCCTGATCAATGACTCCCTGAGCTATGTCGAAAAGTGCATGGCCGACGGGGCTAAGCCAGCCACGCTCGAGATCGCCGGCCCGCGCACCAAGATCTTTTTCGATCCGTCCAAAACCAAGGCCGGCATCGTCACCTGCGGCGGTTTGTGTCCGGGGATCAACAACGTAATCCGCGGCATCGTGCTCGAGCTCTTCTACATGTACGGCGTCAAGAATATCTATGGCATCCCTTATGGGTTGCAGGGTTTCATCCCGTCGTACGGACATCCGCTTCAAGATCTCACCCCCCAGTTCGTGGCGGGCATTCACGAGATCGGCGGCAGCATCCTCGGTTCATCCCGGGGCGCGCAGGATGTCATGGAGATCGTGGACGCCATCGAACGCCTGAACCTCAATGTCATGTTCTTCATCGGCGGCGACGGCACCCTGAAGGCCGCTTCGGCCGTGGCCCGGGAGATCATGACCCGCAATTACAAATGCGCCGTGATCGGCATCCCCAAGACCATCGACAACGATATCAATTACGTTTCCAAGACCTTCGGCTTCGATACGGCCGTGAAGGAGGCCAAGAAGGTAATCCAGTGCGCCCATAACGAGGCCACCGGGGCGCCTAACGGCATCGGCCTGGTCAAGCTCATGGGCCGCGATTCCGGATTCATCGCCGTTAATGCCGCCCTGGCGCAGGGCGATGCCAACTTCGTGCTGGTGCCGGAGATGGACTTCGACCTTGAGGGCGAAAAGGGTTTTCTGGCCTGCCTGGAACAACGGCTGAAAAGCAGAGGCCACGCAGTGGTCGTAGTGGCCGAGGGCGCCGGCACGCGTTTTTTCGATGTCAAGGAGGCCCTCACGGATGCCTCCGGCAATATCAAAAGCGGCGATATCGGCATCTTCTTGAAGGAGACCATCCAGGAGTATTTCAAGGCCAAGGCCATGGAGATCAATCTCAAGTACATCGACCCCAGTTATGTCATCCGCAGCGTAGAGGCGGATGCGTCCGATTCCATCTTCTGCGGCATGCTGGCGCAGATGGCGGTGCATGCCGGCATGTCCGGCAAGACCGATATGCTGATCGGGGTCTGGGACAACCGCTATGTGCATATCCCCATCGCCTTGAGCGTCGGGGAACGCAAGAAGATCGATACCCACGGGCCGCTGTGGAAGAGCGTCATGGAATCCACCGGTCAGCCGGTCATGAAGAATTGAGGCCCTATTTCAGCTTGTAAAGGAGACTATATGGCTGAAACGTACGATGACGAAATTGTTGATCTCACCGATCTGATGGAGGAAGGGGAGCCGGCGAAGAAACAGCACAAGGCCGAAGAGACGACCATCGAAAAACCATCCGTGCGCGAACCGGAAAGTTTCGATCTCGGCAAGGAGATCTCTCTGGACGAAGAACTCACGCTCGATACCGAATCAGAACCCGCCCCCGAGATCGAAATGACACCCGAAATGACGGTCGAGGGGGCCGAGAAACCCGCCGAAAAGCAGCCCTCGATGGAATCGCTGAGCCCCAGCGCCGATTTCGACGCCTTGGTCAAGGAACCGGCCCAGCCGAGCGAAACACTGCCCGACTTCTCGGCTCCGGATGAGATTTCCCTTGAAGAACCAGGGCTCAAGGAACAACCGCCCTCGGTTATGAAGACCCGTACTTCTGCAAGCGTATCCCCGGTTTTCGATGCCTTCTTCAAGGAAACGATCGAGGAGGTCAAGATCGAGACCAGTGTTGGGGCGTCCGAACCCATACCGGCCAGGAAAAATCCGGTGCTGGAAGAGGTGCTGGAACGGGCCGATACCCTGGAAACCGAGGAGGCGGAGCCCATTAAGGCCGCCGAGACGGAAGTGTCCGAAGCGCTGGCCGAAGCCCCTCCGTTCAAAGCAGAAGCCACGGCTGAGCCGGTTATCCCGGTTGCCCCGCTCGTTTCCGAGACCCCCCCGGTTATACCGCTCCAGGAGGTATCAGAGGCGCTCAGGCAGGAAATGGAGGCCAAGGTGCAGGCCGCGGCCGAGCAGCTCAAGGCCGATGCACCGGCCCTGCTGGAGGGCATCGTGCGGCCCGTGATGGACGATCTCATCCGCGAGATTACGCAAACCGCGCGCGATATCCTGCCCGGCATCGTCGAAAAGGTCATCCGCGAAGAGATCGAGAAGCTCAAGAAGCTCGACTAAAGAATAAGCCCCCACCGTGCTCAAGCGCCCATGCCCCTTATGACTCAAGGGGCATGGGCGCTTGCCTTTTTGCGTCTGGAGAAAAACATCAGTCCATGCTATGAAACGGGGAGTTTCCAAGAGAGGAGTTTTTCAATGCTGGACAAGGAATACGATCCGAAGGATATCGAACAGAAGTGGTATGATTTCTGGCTGGAAAAGAAGCTCTTTCACGCCGACGCCCAAGACTCGAAGCGTCCGTCTTTCAGTATCGTCATTCCGCCGCCCAATATCACCGGCGTCCTGCACATGGGGCATGCGCTGAACAATACCCTGCAGGATATTCTGGCCCGCTACAAACGCATGGACGGCTACAACACCTTGTGGATGCCGGGTACGGACCATGCCGGGATCGCCACCCAGAACGTGGTGGAGCGGCACCTGGCCGAAAAAGGCACCTCGCGCCACGACTTGGGCCGGGAAGAGTTTATCGCCGAGGTCTGGCGCTGGCGCGAGAAGCACGGCAACATCATCATCGGCCAGCTCAAGCGCCTGGGCGCCTCCTGTGACTGGGACCGCTTGCGCTTCACCATGGACGAAGGGTTGTCGCAGGCCGTCAAGAAGGTCTTTGTCACGCTCTTTAACGAAGGCCTGATCTATCGCAGCGACTATATTGTAAACTGGTGTCCGCGCTGTCATTCCGCCCTGTCCGACCTGGAGGTCGAGCACGAGGACGAAAACGGCTTCCTCTGGCATATACGCTACCCCAAGGCGGACGGCACGGACGGGGTGGTGGTGGCCACTACGCGGCCCGAGACCATGCTGGGTGACACCGCCGTGGCGGTCAATCCCGAGGATGAGCGCTATGCCGGCCTGATCGGCCAGGAGGTCATCCTGCCTGTTCTGAAGCGCCCGATCAAGATCATCGCCGACAGTGTGGTGGACAAGGAGTTCGGCACCGGCGCGGTCAAGATCACGCCCGCGCACGATCTGAACGACTATGAGATGAGCCTGCGCCACGGACTTCAAGTCATCGTGGTGATCGACGAATCCGGCGTCATGAACAAGCACGCCGGGCCGTATGCCGGTCTGGACCGTTTCGCGTGCCGGCGGCAGCTCGAGCAGGATCTTCAGGAACAGGGCTATCTCGTGGACAAGACCCCCTACAAGGTGCCGGTCGGCAAGTGCTACCGCTGCAAGACGGTCATCGAGCCGTACCTTTCCAAGCAGTGGTTCGTAGCCGCCAAACCGCTGGCCGAGAAGGCCATCGCGGCGGTCAAGGAGGGCCAGACCCGCATCATCCCGCCCCAATGGGAGAAGACCTATTACGAGTGGATGAACAATATCCGCGACTGGTGCATATCGCGCCAGATCTGGTGGGGCCACCGCATTCCGGCCTGGTTCTGCGATAACTGCGGCGAGGTAACGGTCAGTGCCTCCGAACCCGGCGTCTGCGCCCACTGCGCCTCGGCGAAGATCCGGCAGGACACGGACGTGCTCGACACCTGGTTCTCGTCGGGCCTGTGGCCGTTTTCCACCATGGGCTGGCCCGAGGACACCCCGGAGCTGGGCCGTTTCTACCCCACCTCGGTGCTCGTCACCGGGTTCGATATCCTGTTCTTCTGGGTGGCGCGCATGATGATGATGGGCATCAAGTTCATGGGCGATGTGCCTTTCAAGGATGTGTACCTGCATGCCCTGGTGCGCGACGAGCACGGGCAGAAGATGAGCAAGTCCAAGGGCAATATCGTGGACCCGCTGATCGAGATGGAGCGCTTCGGCGCGGACGCCTTCCGCTTCGCCCTGACGGCCTTCGCCGCCATGGGCAGAGATGTGCGCATCAGCGAAAAGCGGGTCCAGGGCTACCGCTTCTTCATCAACAAGATCTGGAACGCGGGCCGCTTCGTGCTTACCAACCTGGGTCCCGACTTTGATCCGGACAAGGTCGCGCGCCGGGACCTCAAGCTGGGCATCGCCGACAAATGGATCCTGACCGAACTTAATCGCGCCGTCATCGCCACCCGGGACGCACTGGACAGCTACCGCTTCAACGACGCGGCCGAGACCATCTACCACTTCACCTGGCATACCTTCTGCGACTGGTACATCGAGCTGGCCAAGCCCATGCTGGAGGGCGAGAGCTCCCAGACCACCCGCTGGGTGCTTTGGTACGTATTCAAGAACATCCTTGAGCTCAGCCACCCCATCACCCCGTTCATGACCGAGGAGATCTGGCAGATGCTGCCGGGCCCCAAGGGGGTGTCCATCGTCGTGGCTTCCTACCCCAAGACGGATGAGGGCCTCAACTTCCCGGATGAGGACCGGGGCATGAACATCCTGCTTGAGCTCATCTCCGGCATCCGCAGCATCCGCGGCGAGTCCAACATCCCTCCCGGACTGGAATTAAACGTGGTCCTGAAAGCAGAAGCCCAGGAGGTCAGGCAGATCGTCCAGGGACATATGGATTATGTAAGGCGCCTGGCACGGATCAAGGACGTAAGCATTATGGCCGAAGGCCAGACGCGGCCCGCCAAGACCGCCTTTGCCGTAACCGCGGATATGGAGATCTACGTGCCTTTGGAAGGCGTGATCGACATTGCCAAGGAACAGGAGCGGCTGGCCAAACAGGTCAAGACCGTCAAGGCCGATCTGGAGGTAAGGCTGAAGAAGTTGTCCAACAAAGGCTTCCTGGAAAAGGCCGATCCCGAGGTCGTGGAGGAGCAGCGCCAGATCAAGGCCGAACTCGAATTCAAGCTGGAGCGTCTGGAAAAGGCGCTGGCTCTGCTTGAGGCGTGATCGATCTGGCCGGACTCAAGCTGGTTAAGGAACACATCGAGCTCGACGCGGTCGACTCGACCAACCGCTACGCCCTCGATGCCGCACGGCCAGGCCTCCTGATCACGGCCAGAGAGCAGATCGCCGGCCGGGGACGCCAGGGTCGCACCTGGTTTTCCCCCCCGGGCGAAAACATCTATATGACGCTCACGCTTCAAAATCCCGACCCACGCTTTTGCCTCGTGACAGGGGTGGCGGTGCGAGCAGTCCTGACAGGCCTGCTGGGCGGCGTGGAGGCCAGAATCAAATGGCCCAACGATATCCTGATCCTGGGCCGCAAGGTCTGCGGCATTCTGTGCGAGGCGCGCGGCGGCATCGCGGCCTTAGGGATCGGGGTGAACGTCAACCAGACCGAGTGGCCGGATGAGCTTAAACACAGCGCCACCTCATTGAAGATCATCACCGGCCGGAAACTAGCCCTCGATGAGGTCCTACAGGCGCTTCTCCATGGTTTGGATTATTGGTTCGCCCTGTATCAAAGCCAAGGATTTCCACCGGTTCGGGCGGCCTTTCTGGAACACGGCCTTTACCAAGGATCGCAGGTCTTGCTGCAAGACGGTACGCCCGGTGTCATACTCGGGCTCTCCCAGGAAGGATATCTGGAGGTCGAGGTGGATGGCCAGCGGCGCTCCATCGTGAGCGGGGATGTGGTAGCCGCATAGCTAGGCAAAACACATGGAAGCACGCGGACGATTGATCATCAATGCCGACGATCTGGGTTTGAGCCCTCAGATCGATGCCGGGATCTTCAAAGGCCTCGAGGCCGGCGTGGTGACTGACGTATCGGTGATTGCCAAGGGAGCGTTTGCATCCGAGGCGGCCGCTATCTTGCGGCGCTCTGGGATGAAATACGCCGGCATCCACATCAATCTGGATGACCTCCTGGGTTGGAGTTCGCCCGGGATTGAACGCCATTCGCGCCAGGAGCTGCAGCAACGCTTCGAAGAGGCATCATTTTGCGCGCGGCTGGAGGCCGAAACCCGCGACCAGATCGAGACCTTCCTGGCCCTGGGTCTAGTCCCAAGCCATATCGACAGCCACCATCATGTGCATGGATTCCCGGCCGTGTTCGCGATCATGCTCAAGCTCATGGGAACGTACGGGATACGTGCCATGCGCTTCAGTCCCGGCGGCTACGGCCTGCCCACCCGGACGGATATTCCCTGGTCATCCAGTCTGGCGGACCATATGCAGGCCGCGCTTCAAAACAAGGCCGTGCTCACCTGCGATCGTATGCTGGAGGGGGCCGGAAGAATCATAGAGGCCGGAGGAGAAGGTACCACCGAACTGGTCGTGCATCCCGGCCTGGGCGGCGATGCATGGCGGGATGAGGAGCTCAAGACACTGCTGAGCTTTGGTGCGCCCGCGATCCGCGAACGCTTCGACCTGATCTCTTATCTGGACCTTCAACCGGCGCTCAAGGACTGACGGTCCAGGGCGGCATTGCGATAATAGAGCAGGATGTCGATCATGACCATGGCGCCGTTGAGGGCATAAAGAAAGACGACCCAGTCCAGGTTATAGAACAGCTTGTGAAAGATCCCTGAAACATATCCGGCAAGGATGATGAAGAGGAAGAAGAGGCTCTTGCCCTTGGCCGTGCCCGACGTATAGGACTTGTACACGGCCGGCGGCCAGGCCGCGCCGAAACAGACGAGCATGATGACCTCGAAGATACTCATGGCTTTATCCCCTTTGCGCTGAACGAAAAAATCCCCCTTGTCGCCAAGGGGGATCGTTATGTCTTTTAAGATATGACCTTTGGTGGTTACCCGACCGTGCCCGCCATCTTGAAGATCGGCAGGTACATGGCCACCACCACGCCGCCGATGACGGTGCCCAGGAATACCATGAGCAGCGGTTCCAGGGCGGAGGTCAAGGCCTCGACCGCGGTATCCACCTCTTCATCGTAGAAATCGGCGATCTTGGCGAGCATGTTATCCAAGGCGCCGGTAGCCTCGCCCACCGCCACCATCTGAACCACCATGGAGGGGAACAGGCCAGTGTCGTCGAGCGGATCGGCCATGGGTTTGCCCTCGCTGATGGCCGAACGCACGGAGCGGATGCCTTCCTCAATGACCATGTTGCCCGAGGTCTTGGAGGTGATCTCCAAGGCATCCATGATGGGTACGCCCGAAGAGATCATGGTGGAAAGCGTGCGGGAGAATTTCGCCACCGCAACCTTCTTGAGCAGCACGCCGAAGACCGGGAGCTTCAAGGCCAGCTTGTCCAACTGGTAGCGGCTCTTGGGCTGTTTGCGGGCATAGATGAAGGCGAAGATCATCGCCGCGATGATGCCGATGATCAACCACCAGAACTTGATGAAGATATTGCTCAAATTGACCACAAACTGCGTGGGCGCCGGCAGGGTGCCGCCGAACTCGATGAACATTTCGCTGAAGGTCGGGATAACGAACCACAACAGGATGCCCACCACGATGAAAGCCACGGCCAGGACGATGGACGGATAGGTCATGGCGCCTTTTACTTTGGCCTTGAGGGCCTCGGCCTTTTCCATGTACTGGGCCAGACGATTCAGGATCGTGTCCAGAACGCCGCCGATCTCGCCGGCCGCCACGAGGTTGACGAACAGGTTGTCGAAGACGTCCGGGTGTTTCTTTAGGGCGTCGGCAAAGGTCGATCCGCTTTCGACATCCTGTTTGATGGTAGTGAGGATACGCTTGAAGTTGGGGTTGTCATGCTGGGTAGCCAGGATTTCAAGACACTGCACCAGCGGCAGTCCGGCATTGATCATGGTGGCGAACTGGCGGGTGAAGACCACGATATCCTTGTTCTTGATGCGTCTGCCGCCGAACAGGGAGAATTCCTTGGCCTTGGCCTTGACCTTGCTGGGGGTGATACGCTGGCGCCTCAAGACCATGGTGGCGGCGGCCTTGGTCTCCGCCTCGATCTCGCCCTTGCGGGTACTGCCGTCGGCCAGTTTGCCTTCCCACTGGAATACGGGCATAGTTTATCTCCTCTCGCTCGCGCCTGAGCCCCTTTGAGAGCTCGGCGAGGCCATCATCTGGCGCAATTCGTCCGGATCGACCGACCAGCCCAGGGCGTCTTCCAGGGAGATCAATTTCTTGCTGAAGAGGTTAAAAAGGGACTGGTTCATGGTCTGCATGCCGTGTTTGGATTGTCCGACCTGCATCTGGGAGTAGATCTGGTGGATCTTGTCTTCGCGGATGAGGTTGCGGATGGCGGGTGTGGTCAGCATAACCTCGGCCGCCAGGACCCGGCCTTTGCCGTCCGCGCGTGGGATGAGCTGCTGGGCGATGACACCCTCGAGCACAAAGGCCAGCTGGGCCCGCACCTGGGACTGCTGGTGGGCCGGGAAGGCATCGATGACCCGGTTGACGGTCTGGACCGCTGAATTGGTGTGCAACGTCGCGAACACCAAGTGTCCGGTCTCGGAGATGGTCAGGGCGGCCTGCATGGTCTCAAGGTCGCGCATCTCGCCGATGAAGACCACATCCGGGTCCTGACGCAGGATATATTTCAGGGCATTGCCGAAATTCTTCGTGTCCGCCCCGATCTCGCGCTGGTTGACCAGACAGCCTTTGTGCTTATGCACGAACTCGATGGGGTCCTCAATGGTGACGATATGATTATGGCGTTCCTTATTGATCTTGTCCAGAAAACTGGCCAGGGTCGTGGACTTGCCGCTACCGGTCGGCCCGGTGACCAGGATCATGCCCCTGGGGTAGGAGGTCACCTTACCCACAATGGGAGGCAGACCGAGGCTTTCGAGGGGGAAGATCTCATAGGGGATCATGCGGAAGACACCGGCGGGCGCGCCGCGCTGCACGAAGATGTTGCCCCTGAAACGGGCCAGACCCTTGATGCCGAAGGAAAAGTCGAGCTCGAGCTCTTCCTCGAAACGGTGCTTCTGTACTTCGGTCAGGAGGGAGTAGAGCAGTTGTCGGGTATCAGGCGCCCCCAGGATGGGCTCATCCATGGCTACGAGTTCACCCCTGACCCGGATCTGGGGTGGTGATCCGGTCGTGATGTGCAGGTCCGAGGCCCCTTTCTCAACCATCTTCTTGAGCATGTCGTATATATTCGTTTCCAAATGTACCTCCCGCCTAGTCTGCCATTGTGGTTCTGAGTACCTCAGCCACCGAGGTGACGCCCTGGGCAACCTTTGTCAGACCGCTCTGCCGCAGGGTTTTCATCCCCTGGTTAATGGCCTCTTTCTTTATCTCACTACCCGACGCACCCATGAGCACGAGCTCCTTGATCGGATCATTGACCGTCATGACCTCATAGAGCGCGATCCGGCCTTTGAACCCGGTGTTGTTGCACATCGTGCAGCCCTGCCCGGTCGAACAGACCACGTTCTTGACTTCTTCCGGGTCCATACCCATTTGAATGAGGGTCTCCTTGGAGATGTCATCCGTGGTCGAGCAGTGGGGGCAGATCTTACGGGCCAGCCGCTGCGCCACGATGAGATTGACCGATGACGCCACCAGGAACGGTTCGATGCCCATGTTCAAGAGCCGGTTAATGGTCGATGGCGCGTCGTTGGTATGCAACGTGGAGAGCACCAGGTGACCGGTCAGGGCGGCCTTGATGCCGATCTCGGCCGTCTCGAAGTCACGGATCTCGCCCACCAGGATAATGTCCGGGTCCTGACGCAGGAAAGAGCGCAGGGAAGCCGCAAAGGTGAGCCCGATCTCTTCATGCATCTGTACCTGGTTGATGCCGGCCAGATCGAACTCGACCGGGTCTTCGGCCGTGGAGATGTTGGTCTCGATCTTGTTAAGCTCCGAGATGGCGGAATACAAGGTGGTGGTCTTACCGCTTCCGGTAGGTCCCGTGACCAGCACCATGCCCCAGGGTTTATAGATGCCTTCCTTGAAACGCGCCAGGGCAACTTCCTCGAAGCCCAGCTTGGTCATGTCCAGCTGGAGGCTGGTTTTGTCCAGGATACGCATAACAACCTTTTCACCGAAGAGCGTTGGCAGGACCGAGACGCGGAACTCCACCTCGCGTCCGCCCTGGATACGCAGCTTGATGCGGCCGTCCTGGGGCAGCCGCCGTTCGGCAATGTCCAGTTTGGACATGATCTTGAGGCGGCTGATAATGGCGTTCTTGAGTCGCATGGGCGGCTTCATGACTTCCTGCAGCATGCCGTCGATGCGGAAGCGGATGCGCATGAACTTCTCGTAGGGTTCGATATGGATGTCGCTGGCGCCCTTCTTGATGGCATCCATCAGGATCAGGTTGCACAGTTTGATGACCGGGGCTTCTTCGGCCTCCTTTTCCATGACGCCGACCGAGACCTCGTCCATGCCCTCGGCCAGTTCGATGGTCCCGTCTTCCTCCTCCATGGTGGCCAGCGCCTCGCCCAAGGAGGCTGAATTGTCATAAAAATGATCAATGGCCCACTTGAGCGATTCCTCGGAGGTAACGTAGACCTCGATGGAATAACCGGTCAGGAATTTCAGATCGTCGACGGCGAAGATATTGGCCGGATCGGTCATGGCCACCTTGAGCGTCGAGCCCTGGCGTTCGAAAGGGATGGCCATGTACTTCTGGACCACGTTCAAAGGCACCAGCTTGACGGTTTCCTGATCGGGGTGGACCGTCTTGAGCACAATGGCCGGAAGGCCATATTGCTGTCCGAGGAATTCGACCAACTGCTCTTCTGAAAGGTACCCCAGTTTCACCAGTTGCGAGCCCAAGCGTGTGCCGCTGGCTTTCTGCGCCTTCTGGGCTTCGACGAGCTGGTCTTGGGTGATGAGTGCGTTTCGGACTAACTTTTCTCCAATGCGTTCGTTCGCCATACCACTCCTTGGATAAGTCTATCGGCAGCCGCAAATTGCGACTTTAATTGCAAATCCAACGCCTTTGAGACTGCGTTTCAAGACCTGGAGATCTCGGTTTCCCATCCCCGCCGCTGAGGAGAGAAACAAGACCGGCATGCCCGGCGCCAACCGGAAAAACACCACCCCCCATGGTCATGCCTAGGCCAGGCCAAGTTCGCTATCGATGTCGCTCATGGCCGACAGGGATATTTCTACGAAATCAGGCAGAGAAAGCCCCAGCTTCTCGCACAGCATGATATGTTCGCGGTTCACCGTGCGGGCGAAGTGCGCCTCTTTCATGCGTTTGGCTACGGAAGACGGCTTCACGCTTTTAATGCGCTTGTCCGGGTACACCAGCGTTACCGCCACGATTAATCCGGTAATGGTCTCCCCGGCCGTCAACGCGAAATCGAACGGAGTGCGCCTTGTGAGCCCCAGATTTTCGGCATTGTGGGCCTTGATGGCACCGATGATCTCCGGGGGCATTCCCAGACCTTCCAGGATCTCGGCCGTCAGAAGTCCATGGCGCGCCATATCGTCCTTGGTGGCGTTATAGTCAAGGTCGTGCAGAAGGCCTGCCAGGCCCCAGGCATCTTCATCGAATCCAAGACGACGCGCCAGATGGCGCATCACCGCCTCGGTGGCCAGGCAATGTTTTATAAGATTATCCTGTTCGATATGCTCCGTCAGAAGCCTAATCGCCGCATCTCTTTCCATACATTTCCCTTTTAGGTATCGCCGGCGGGCTTGTTTCCCGCTCGCTCCGCCAGCGATATCACCGTCCCCGGACGCGTGCGCTTTTGCTCTCCCGATACCGGCGCCGGAGCCGGTTGTCGCCCGGGCACCGCTTGTATCTTGATCGGCACGCCGTCCATGGTGAAGGACTCGCCGTCGATCTGTTCCTCTCGCAGGATCCAGGTCAGGTTCTGCGGCGGAAAGGTGAGCAGCAGGATGTCGACCTGGTACCAGCGCGGCCTCCGGTCCGGTTCATAGCCTTCTATCCGGCCGTATACGGAAGGCTTGCCGTCTATTGAGATCGCCACGACTTCACCGATAGCACGCATGCACGACCCATACCATAACCATGGGGGTATGACAACCACAGGCCGCCACCTTTCAACCATTTTGATTTATTAAGTATTTCGGCAATCAGCTTACCGTCCGACCATCCTTCGGGTAAAGGGCTAATATTTAGAACGCTTGCCGACGATAAGGATGTTACTGGGGGCAAGTGTTCCCTTGAGATGATTTGAAGACCTGTGCTATAACGTAACGAACACAAAGCAAAGGGCCGGCATGAAGGAAGACATACTCTTCGTAGATGACGAGGATTTCATTTTAAACCTAGCGGAGCGCATTTTTAACGACCGGGGCATCGAGATCCTGACCACCAGCAACCCTGCCGAGGCTCTCAACCTGGTCAAGGAACACGAGATCGCGGTACTGGTATCCGACAACATGATGCCGCACATGACCGGCATCGAGCTCTTATCCCGCGTCAAGATTCTCTCGCCCGATACGGTCAATATCCTGATGACCGGCTATGCCAGCCTCCAGACCGCCATCGACGCCATCAACAAGGCCGAGGCCTTCCGCTTCGTGGTCAAGCCCTGGGACAATTTCGCCCTGATTGAGATGGTGGAGGACGCCTATCAGCGCTATCGCCTGAAGAAATCGATCCGGGTGGGCGACGAAGGCACCATGCTGTCTTTGATTCATGCCCTGGAGCTCAAGGATCCGTACACCAAAGGCCATTCCGAACGGGTAGCCGAGTATGCCCTGGCGATCGCCAAGGCCGCCCATATCCCGGAGGAGCGCATGACGGCCATCAAATACGGCAGCTGGCTGCACGACTGCGGCAAGATCGGGATCTCGGAGACCATCCTGCACGGCGAGGGCCCTCTGGACGAAGCCGAGATGCATATCATCAAGAACCACCCGCTGTGGGGGGCCGACGTCGTCAAGGATGCCAGGCTTTCGGACACCACGGTCAACATCATCCTTTCCCACCACGAACGCTATGACGGCCAAGGCTATCCGTTCGGCATCAAGGGCAACGCCATACCGCTGGAGGCGCGTATCGTGGCCGTGGCCGACGTTTATGACGCCCTGACCACGCAACGCTCGTACCGTGGGGCCTACAGCATCGATGACGCCCTGGCGATCCTGTCATCCATGAAAGAAAACGTCCTGGACCCCGAGATTGTCGATACCTTCGTAGAGATCATTCGCGTCTACGGCCCGCCCTGTGAGGCAGAGAACCCGGAGGTCTGAAAAGTCCTTGCGGCTGCAATCCGGCAGGCAAGGCCCGGTCACATGGCGCCGTGAAACGTACGGTCGGATCTAAAACGGAATATCGTCGAAGCCCTCGGGCTCGGCCGCCCCGCCTTGTACGCCTTCGGATATGTCACGCGGCTCCCCGCCTTCCTTGGGGCTTAAGATCTGCATGCCGCCCGCGATGATTTCGGTAATATAGCGTTTGTTGCCGTCCTTATCGTCCCATGAACGCGACTGGATGCGCCCTTCCACATAGACCAGCTTGCCCTTTGACAGGAGCTTGGCGCAGTTCTCGGCCAGTTTTCCCCAGGTGACGATGCGGTGCCACTCCGTACGCTCCTGGCGTTCGCCACCCTGGTCCACCCAGCTTTCGTCGGTGGCCATGGTGAAGTTGGTAACGGCCCGGCCGCTGGGTGTGAACCTCATCTCCGGGTCTTTGCCCAGTCTCCCGATCAGCATTACTTTATTGAGCGATCCCGCCATACCACCTCCTGAAGATTCTTAAGGAAACCTACCCAACTTTACCCGGACAAGTCAAGGTTTTAATCCGCGGAAAAGGGCTTGACGAAGAACGCGGTCAGGTGTTGGTTTCCCGGCGGGTCAGGCTTCAGAAAACCCCGCCGGAGACCAAGGCCGGGCCAGGGAATGGCGGCTTGACTTTTAGGGTCGAGTCAAGTACATCTTTCCCGTATGTCCCTGACGAATAGCCTGCACACGGCGAAGTGATGATTACTGATATACTCTACCGTTGCCCCCGGTGCGCCGCCTTTGACTGGATGGATGCACACGCGACCTGCAAAAGCTGCGGGGCGCGCCTGGAACTCGTTTCGCGCACGCATGCGGCAGTCGGGGGTGTTCTCAAGACGATCGGCGAGTGGTACGATGTGATTCTAGGCCAAGACCTGCCGAGTCCCTCCGCCACTCCGATCCTGAAGAGCAAACGCGTGCGGCTCTCCGAGGAAGATGCCAGGGGGCACTACCACGGCTTCGCCGGCATGCGCGCCATCCACTATATCCGCCGGCCCGTCGACACCGGCATCCTGACCCTGTGGCGCGATCGTCTCGTCTTTTCCGGCGCGCGGACACAGCTGGAACTTGCCGTTGCCACGATCATCTCGCTGACCATCGAGTCCGACACTCTGATCGTGGTCGTTCCCGGCCGCGCCCCGCTCTTTTTCGATTTCCAGGAGGAATCCGGAAAGAAATGGGAGGACTGCATCCGCAAGGCCATGACCCACGCGCATGCGGACAAAATCATCGAGTTCTGCCCCCGCGTGCGTTTCCAGCATGCCTTTCTGAAAGCCCCGCGGATCGCCAAAGGGCATGCGCAGCTGAAAGTCCCGGTCCACCGAACATTGAAGCGCGACTTCAGCCCCCTGTTCCTCATCCTGCGCACGCTCATCAAGGGCCTCATCAAGCTCCTGTTCCCCGTGAAGGTCGAGGGCCTTGAGAACATCCCGGATTTCGGCCCGGCCATTGTCCTGCCCAACCACTGTTCGTTCCTGGATTCCGTCATCCTGGGCACGTTCAGCCGGCGCAGAATCTGGTTCATGGCCAAGAACTCCGAGATGCGCAAACCCATCATGAAGTATCTCCTCACCAAGTCGGGCGCGTTTCCGGTCCGGCGCTACACCACGGACATCAGTGCGGTGCGTAACGCCGTGCGCGTGGTGCAGGAAGGCCATGTCTTAGGCATCTTCCCCGAAGGGGAACGCTGCTGGGACAACCGCCTGCTGCCCTATAAATTCGGGACGCTGCGCCTCCTGCTGGCCATGGGTCGTCCCGTGATCCCGGTAGGAATTTCCGGGGCCTATGCCCTCATGCCGCGCTGGACCTCCTCGATCAAGCGCGTGCCCGTGACCATCCGCATCGGGGAACCTATCATGTTGGGACATATTCCCATTCCCATGCAGACCCTGGCGGACATCGAGCAGGCGCGGGACAGCTTGAGCCGGGCCATGCAGCACCTCATCGGAGAGTCGTCATGAGTTTCGTGCGCATCATCCCCTTAGGCGGGGTGCGGGAGTTCGGCCTCAATTCCACGGTCATCGAGACCAGCCGCGGGTCGATCATCATCGACGCCGGACTGATGTTTCCACGCTACACCTTGACCGGCATCGACCAGATCGTCCCGGATTTCCGCTATGTCATCGACAACCAGGAGGCCTTCCAGGGCATCGTGCTCACGCACGGCCATGAAGACCATATCGGGGCCCTGCCGTACCTCTTGAAGGACGCACCCATCCCGGTCTATGCGCACCCCTTCACGCTCGAGCTCGTCAAGCGCAAGTTGCGCGAGTTCGAGCTGGACGACCGCGTCGATCTCCAGGAATTGGACGAAGGCCAGGGCGTCACGCTGGCCGGCATACGGATCGATCCGATCCCGGTGGTGCATTCCACGGTGGGCTGCTGCGCCCTGGTGCTCTCCACCTCGCAGGGTCTGATCGTGCATTCCGGAGATTTCCGCTTTGCGCCTCAAAGATTCGCCGACCTCGGGAAGGTGCGGCTCTTTATGTGCGAGAGCACCAACGCCGAGAAAGATCCCAAGGGTCGCGACGAAGACCGGATCCTGTCCAATATCGAGGCCATCGTGGAAAAGACCGCCGGGGCCGTGGTGGTTTCGACTTTCTCCAGCCATGTACAGCGCATCCAGCACCTCTATGACATCGCACAGCGTCATGACCGCCGCGTGGCCATCATCGGCCGCAGCATGCACGAGGTGGTGGAGATCGCCGGCGAGAAAGGTTTCATGCGCCTGGACCCGGCCCGCCTTGTCGACGCCGAGCTCGTGAACGCCACCGACCGCGGCAAGCTCATGATCATCTGCACCGGCGCCCAAGGCGAGATCTATTCGGCCCTGTCGCTCATCTCGCGCGGGTGGCACAAGTTCAAGGTCAAGGAGGGGGACAGTGTCATCGTCTCGGCCCGCGTGATTCCCGGCAACGAATATGCCATCGGCCGCTGCATCGATCAGCTGATCGAGTTCGGCGCCAGAGTGTTCTACGCTGAGAACGCCGAGGTGCACTCCACGGGGCATGCCACTCATGACGAGATCGCCAAGGCCCTGGATCAGCTCCAACCCGAGATCGTCATGCCCATCCACGGCGAGCTCAGGCACATGAAGGCCCTGGCCGACCTGGCCGCCGCGCGGGGCACACCTGAGATCCTCATGTCCAAACCCGGACAGGTCTGGACCCTGGACCAGGGCGGTGTCCGCCTAAGCGGCGAGGCCCCGCACGGCAAGTGCTTCGTGGACGGAGAGCTGACCGGCGATCTCAAGGATGTGGTCTTGAGGGACCGGCGACATATCTCGGAAGGCGGACTCATCATGGCCTTCGCGGTCATCGAGGCCGCCACCGGGGCGGTGGCTTTCGGCCCGGACGTCATGGGCAAGGGCGTGGTGCCGGCCCCCATGGAGCCGGAGATCATGGATGAGCTCAGGCGCAAGGCCGGCGAGATCCTGCATGCCTCCTTACGGGGCGATCTGGATATTCCGGGCATTCAGAGCCTCCTCAAGGAAGAGCTCGGACGCTGCCTAAAGGCGCGCCTGGGCAAGAAACCCATGATCATCCCCATCATCATGGAGATCTGATGATGATTTTTACGCTTGTGCCGGTTCACGCACTGAGGTTACTATAACCCCGATGCCGAAGAAGACCTCTCCCCCCATCGACAAGCAGCAGGTTCTCGCGCTCGGCTTGGGCGCCCTGGGCCTGTTCCTGATCCTGGCACTGGTCTCGTATTCTGCAAACGATCCCGGCTTCTCGCATGCCACCAGGACCGAGCAGATCAACAACTGGATGGGCCTGGTGGGGGCATATATCGCCGACGGCCTGATCATGCTGCTGGGCTTGGGCGCGGCCGCCATCCCGGTCTTCTTCGCCGAATACGCCTATCTGATCTTCCGACGGCGCGAAATCCACTGGATCAAGCTCTTATCGAGCTTCATCATCCTGTTCGTGTTTTTAAGCCTGCTGGGGGTCTTCTTCGGCGAAAGCACGGTCCTAGGCGGGGCCGTCAAGGCCGGCGGCGCTCTGGGAGCCGTGGTCGGCAAGGGCCTGAAGGCCTACCTGAATCCCTGGGGCGCGCTCATCCTGCTGCTCACCATGCTCTTTGCCGCCCTCATGCTGGGCTACGATATGGAACGCCTCGCGAACCTGGCCAGGGGCCTCTTGATCCTGGAGAAAAAGGCAAAGCCTCGCGAGCGCACGGCGGTGGCCGCGCCCAGCGCCCCGAACGTGACCATCTCCGGCGGCGAGGAAAAGACCGAGCGCAGGAAGAAGAAAGAACCGCAGATTTCCCGCCTGCAGGACGAAGATCTGGACGAGGTCAAGGAGATCCCCATCCAGGCGCGGCTGGGGTTCATCGACGATTACCAGCTCCCGCCGCGCCAGCTCTTGAAGGAACCGGAAAGCGCGGCGCGCTCCATCACCCCCAAGGAGCTCAAGGCCAACGCCGAGCTTATCACCACCAAGCTCAAGGACTTCGGCGTGGACGGCGAGATCCTGGAGATCAAGCCCGGCCCCCTGATCACCATGTACGAATTCACGCCCGCGCCCGGCATCAAGATCAACAAGATCGTCAACCTGGCCGACGACCTCGCCATGGCCTTGAAGGCCTCACCCGTGCGGGTGGTGGCACCCATCCCGGGCAAGAACGCCGTGGGCATCGAGATCCCCAACCGCACGCGCGAGATCGTGTACCTGCGCAATATCCTGTCCAGCAAGGCCTTCCTGTCCTCGCAGGCGCCCCTGTCCCTGGCCCTGGGCTCGGACATCGAGGGCGGCCCGGTCGTGCAGGACCTGGGCAAGATGCCGCACCTCCTGATCGCGGGCGCCACGGGCACGGGCAAGAGCGTGGGGCTGAATACCATGATCCTGTCCCTGCTCTACCGCTGCGATCCATCCGAGCTCAAATTCATCATGATCGACCCCAAACGCATCGAGCTCTCGCACTACGAGGGTATCCCGCACCTCCTGCACCCGGTGGTGACCGATCCCAAGCTGGCCCTGCCGATCCTGAAGTGGGCTGTGGCCGAGATGGAGACGCGCTACGGGCTCTTCAAGGACCTGGGCGTCAAGAGCGTGGAGACCTTCAACCGCAAGGTCAAGGCCGACAACAAGGAGGCCACCACCACGCTGGCCATGCGTTATGAGGACGAAGGCGTGCTGGGGATCCTGCCACGCCTGGTGATCGTGATCGACGAGATGGCCGACCTCATGATGGTCAACCGCGAGGTGGAGGAGTACATCGCCCGCCTGGCGCAGATGGCCCGCGCCGCAGGTATGTACATGATCGTGGCCACCCAGCGGCCCTCGGTGGACGTGGTCACGGGCCTGATCAAGGCCAACTTCCCGACCCGCATCTCGTTCCGCGTCTCTTCCAAGATCGACTCTCGCACCATCCTGGACGGCTCGGGCGCCGAACAGCTCTTGGGCATGGGCGACATGCTGCTTCTGACCCCCGGGAACTCCGGCCTGGTGCGCGTGCACGGGGCGTACGTCTCCGAGGACGAGGTCGACAAGGTGGTCACCTTCATCAAGGAGCAGAAAGGGCCGGAATACGTCAAGGACATCGAGGAGCATATCGAAACCGCCATGGGCTCTGACAATGGCGGCAACGGGCCTAGCGCAGAGGGCTACGACCCCGTGTACGACGAAGCCCTGGAATTCGTCACGAACAAGGGCACGGCCTCGATCTCGCTCATCCAGCGGCGCTTCCGCATCGGCTACAACCGCGCGGCGCGCATCATCGAACAGATGGAGCACGACGGTATCCTCGGCCCGGCCGATACGGCCGGCAAACCCAGAAAGGTATTGGTGAAGTCCTATGCCAAGGAAATGGAAGAATAGCCTCATCCTGGCCCTGGCCGTCCTGCTGCCGGCGAGCGAACTCGCGGCCGCGGATATCAAGACCGTGCAGCAGCGCTATGCACGTCACAAGGATTTTCAGGCGAGCTTCAACCAGCAGAGCTTTCAGGTCCTGGTGAACAAAGAGATAACGTTCACCGGCACCGTGTCCTACAAGAAGCCGGACCGGGCGCGCATGGATGTGACAAGCCCTCAGCGCCAGATCATCACTCTCAAGGGCGCTACCGTGACCGTGACCCTGCCCGATGAGGGCACGCAGGCCGTCCAGGAGGTGCCCAAGGAGATCGCCTCGCGCAACATCCTGGCCTTCATCGCGGGCCTGGGCAACATCGACCAAGACTATACCGTCAAGGAGGTCCAAGACCACCTGGTCCTGACGCCCAAGAACGGCGCGGGTACGATCAATATCTGGATCGACGGCAACAACCTGGTCAAGCGCGTGGCGCTGACGGACGCCATGGGCAACCGCAGCGACATCCGGCTCAACGATTACCGCTTCGACGTAGGCCTCAAGGACGAGCTTTTTTCACCGCCCAAGGTAAACACCAGACCCTAACCCCCCTACAATTGGTTGTCGGGTGAGCGGCTCTCGCCCAGGCTGGTGACGTATACGGCCGGCCGGTCCGAGACCGGACAGACCTTTTCGCAGATGCCGCAGCCGATGCAGCGCTGAAGATCGATATGGGGCTGGTTCAAGCGTACGGCCATGCCGTCCCGGTTTTTTACCTCTGCCTCCTCCAGCCAGACGGCCTTGGGCGATGTTGGGCAGACCTCCTGGCAGGCGATACAGGCCATTGCCTGGCTATGCGGCAGGCAGCGGCTCTTGTCGATGGTTGCCAGGCCGATGACGACCTTCACCTTCTCGACGCGCGTAAGACGCACAATAGCGCCCGTGGGGCAAACCTGGCCGCACAGGGTGCAGTTAAACTCGCAGTAGCCGATGCGTGGCACCAGGCGCGGGGTCCAGATGCCTTCCAGTCCGGCCTCGAGCACGGTCGGCTGCAGGCCATTCGTGATGCAGACCTTCATGCACTCGCCGCACTTGACACAGCGTTTCAGAAACTCCGACTCGGATAACGCGCCCGGCGGACGGATCAGCAAAGGGTTGGATATGGGCGGCGATAAACGCAGAAACGGCACCAGCAAAATCCCTGAAGACAGCGAGGTGATAAGACCCCGCCGGGTTAGATCGAGCGGACGGCGCTCGGAAAAGCGCCCGAAATCAACGGCCCTGCTCGGACAGGGGTCGTCGCAATCGAAGCAGACTAGGCATTCGCTGGGCCGCCGGCCTTGACCGTTATCGGTTGTCGCATCGGCCTGACAATGTTCCGTGCATGTCCCGCAGCTTGTACAGCCTTCGCTCACCTTTACGCCAAGTAAGGAAAACCTTCCCAAGAGTCCTAAGAGCGCGCCCAGCGGACAGAGATAGCGGCACCAGAAGCGCTTCTGTATGAGATTGGCCAGCAGGATGCCCAGAAAGATAAGCCCGATAAAAACAGATTGCAGATAATGGGGCGGATTGAATGCCAGCACCCCGTTCCTGAGGCTCTCAGAGAACTGGTCCGTGAAACCTGACCCTCCCAGAGCATCGGCCGCGCCCAGGACCGCCATGATAACGCGGTTGAACACGGGATAGAGATTCACGGTGAACGACCGAATCACAATCGAGATGGGATCGAATATCCCGCTTAATTGCAGGCCGAAGATCGAACCGGCCAGGAGGACCAAGAGGAGATAGTACTTCAGACGATAGAGCCCGGCGGGTAAAGCCCTGTGGCGTGAGGGAACCGCACCCACCATATTGTTCAGCGTGCCTAGTGGGCAGATCCAGCCGCAGAAGACGCGGCCCAGAAGCGCGGTCAGTACAATCGTCGCCAAAGCCAGGAGCATGGCCTTCGGCACCGCATGTCCGGCCAGGAACGTGCTTACCAAAATCAGCGGGTCAAAATCCAGGAAGACGCGCACCGGGTACCCAAGCGTATCGAACCCCTTGGACTGCGTCTGGATGAACAGGAACAAGAAGAGCAGCAGGAAAAAGGCCTGGCTGAGCTTGCGAACAAAGGATATTCTCACGAACTAAACCCTGATCCGCTTGAGATTCAGCTTGGTAAAATCGATTGTACCAAGACCGGCTTCGTGCGCCAGCTTGACCACGCCGATGTCGCTGCCCTTGAGGCCGAAGAGGGTGGCGCCGAAGGCGTCGACGGCCACGGGATCGATGGAAACCGTCACAATTCCCAGGGGTTTCACATCCCGCACGTCCCCGCCCTGGGGTCCGCCGGCCGTGAGGATGCGCACGGCGTCAAGCACGGTCAATGTGGGTTTGATCACCCGCGCCACATCCACGAGCTTCTCGTCGATTCCGAAGTGAATCCGGCCCCGCCTGCCACCCATGACGCCCATCCAGTTCTTGAACCCCAGCGTAAGCCGGGTCAGGCCGTGCGTCTTGGCGATGGGCACATTGATGATCTTATCCGCCTCCAGGATATCCGTATAGAGCGGCCAGGTCTTGAGGGCCTCGCCGTTGATGGCCACATCCTTGAAGCGGCGCTCATCGGTAAAGCTCACCTCGGCCCCGGCTCTTCGCGCGGCATCGGCGATGCCGCTCTGCACGTAGCAGCGCCGGGCATCGTTCACGGGGTTGTCGAAGACCTTGACCTTCCTGGCCCCGGCCTCCAGGCAGAGCCTGACCACGGTGGCCACCACCACGGGATTGGTGTTGGCGGCATACTCCGGCGTGCGGTCCCAGCCAATATTGGGCTTGACCACCACGACATCACCTTTGGCGATGAAGCGCCGCATCCCTCCCATGGCCTGAACAGCCGCTTGCGTGACGTTCTGCGGTTGCGCTCCTTGGGCAATCACCATATCCGGTGGACCTTCGGCTGCCAGGGTTTGCAGTTCGAACGGTAGGAGCGCCCCGGCACCGGCCATAGCCGTGATCTTGAGGAATTCCCTGCGGTTCATATACGCCCTCCCAGCTTGTGATCTTGCCCTGTATAATATCCCGGCAGCTGGAAAAAACAATGATGCATCATAGAGGAAATATCGCCTCTACCCCCTCTCCCTTTTCTCCATCCGGAGAAAACGTGCCCCCCCCTTAGCCCCCAAAGGGGGTAAGGGGGCTGGGGGCGATTTCCTTTACCTTGCCGCCTGGGCCTTTTCCGGAGCTGCCTGGTGGATGGAGAAATCCAGGCTGCCGCCTTTGACGTCCAGGGTCACGGCCGAGCCGTCCATGATATCGCCGGCGATAAGCGCCCGGCCGAGCTTGGTCTCCAGCTCGCGCTGCAGGAAGCGCTTCAAGGGCCTGGCGCCGTAGACCGGGTCGAAGCCCTCGCGCGCGATCAGCTCCAGGGCCTTCTCGGAGAGCGTCAGCGTAATCTCGCGCTCGGCCAGCCGCTTCTTCAGGTCTTCGGTCAGGAGCTGCACGATGGCCTCGATCTCGCTTAAGGTCAGGGCCTTGAAGAGCACGATGTCGTCCACGCGGTTTAAAAACTCGGGCCGGAATTGAGCGCGCAGCTCGTTCATCACGGACGCGCGGGCCTTCTCGCTGATCTGTCCGTCCTTGCCCACGCCTTCCACCAGCTCGTGCGAGCCGATATTGGAGGTCATGATGATGACCGTGTTCTTGAAATCCACGGTGCGGCCGTGGCTATCGGTCAGCCTGCCGTCGTCCAGGATCTGTAAGAGCACATTGAACACGTCGTGATGCGCCTTTTCGATCTCGTCGAAGAGCACTACCGAGTAGGGCTTGCGCCTGACGGCCTCGGTCAGCTGTCCGCCCTCCTCGTAGCCAACATAGCCCGGGGGCGAGCCGATCAGGCGGCTGACGGTGTGCTTTTCCATGTACTCGCTCATGTCGATGCGCACCATGTTTTCCTCGGTGTCGAACAAGGCCGCGGCCAAGGTCTTGGCCAGCTCGGTCTTGCCCACGCCCGTGGGGCCCAAGAAGATGAACGAGCCGATGGGGCGCCTGGGGTCCTTGATGCCGGAGCGGGCTCTGATCACCGCGTCGGCCACGGCCTGCACGGCCTCGTCCTGGCCGACCACACGCTTGTGCAGGATCTCGTCCAGCTTGAGGAGCTTTTCGCGCTCGCCCTCCATGAGGCGGGTGACCGGGATACCGGTCCAGCGCGCCACGATCTCGGCGATGATATCCTCGCTCACGTTCTCACGCAGCATCCCCTTGGCCTCTTTATCCTCGGCCTCCTTGAGGCGCCGCTCCAGCTGCGGCAGGCGACCATGTTTGAGCTCGGCCGCCTTGTTGAGATCGTAGTCGCGCTCGGCGCGCTCGATCTCCAGACGGGTCTGTTCGATCTCCTCGCGTAAGGTCCGCACGCTCTGGAGTTCCTGCTTCTCTTCCTCCCACTGCTTCTTCAAGGTCTCGGCCTGGTGTTTAAGCTCGGAGAGCTCTTCCCGCAGCTCTTCCAGCCTGGCCTGGCTGGCCTTGTCGGTCTCCTTCTTAAGCGCGGCCTCCTCGATCTCGAGCTGCATGACCTTGCGCGTCACGGCATCGAGCTCGGCCGGCATGGAATCGATCTCGGTGCGGATCATGGCGCAGGCCTCATCTACCAGATCGATGGCCTTATCCGGCAAGAAGCGGTCCGAGATGTAGCGGTTGGAAAGGATCGCGGCCGCCACGATGGCGCCGTCCTGGATCTTAACCCCGTGATGAACCTCGAAGCGTTCTTTCAAGCCCCGCAGGATCGAGATGGTATCCTCCACCGTGGGCGGGTCGACCATGACGGGCTGGAAGCGCCGCTCCAGGGCCGCGTCCTTCTCGATGTACTTGCGGTATTCGTCCAAGGTGGTGGCGCCCAGGCAGTGCAACTCGCCGCGCGCCAGCATGGGCTTGAGCATGTTGCCGGCATCCATGGAGCCTTCGGCGCGGCCCGCACCCACGATGTTGTGCAGCTCGTCGATGAACAGGAGTATTCTGCCTTCGCTGGCCTTGACCTCGTTCAAGACGGCCTTCAAGCGTTCCTCGAACTCGCCGCGGTACTTGGCGCCCGCCACGAGCGAGCCCATGTCCAGGGCGAAAAGGGTCTTGTCCTTCAAGCCTTCGGGCACATCGCCTTTCACGATCCTTTGCGCCAGGCCTTCGATGATGGCGGTCTTGCCCACGCCCGGCTCGCCGATCAAGACCGGGTTGTTCTTGGTCTTGCGCGATAAAATCCTTACCACGCGCCTGATCTCCTCGTCGCGGCCGATGACCGGGTCGAGCTTGCCGAGCGAGGCCTGTTTGACCAGGTCGATTCCGTATTTTTCCAGGGCCTCATAGGCTGTCTCGGGGTTGGCGCTGGTCACGCGCTGATTTCCCCGCACCGCGGTCAAGGCCGAAAGGATACGTTCCTTGTTGACATTGAACTGGGCCAGGATGCGGCCCGCGGGGTGGCCCTTGCCCTCATCCACCATGGCTAAGAGCAGGTGCTCGACCGAGACATACTCATCCTTTAAACGCTTGGCCTCGTCCTCGGCCTTGACCAAGAGTTTATTCAGCCGCTGGGTGATGTAGACCTTGCCGGCCTCAGCCCCCGGGCCCGAGACGCGCGCCCGCTTGCCAAGCTCCTTTTCCACCTCGGCCTTGAACGGCTCCAGGGGCACGTCCATCTTAGTAAACAGGCGCGGTATCAGGCCCTCTTCCTGCTCTAAGAGTGCGGCCAAGAGGTGCTCTACATCGATCTCCACATGGCCGAAGCGCACGGCCTTGGTCTGGGCCTCGGATAAGGCCTCCTGCGACTTCTGGGTCAACCGGTTTGCATCCATACTATCCCTCACTCGTGCATATTTTACTTATGTATTAGGAATGTATACAGAGCTTTTCAAGATAAGTACCCAAATATCTACAGTAAAAAAGATCACCTTCCATCCGCCCCAAAAATCACCGGGAGGGCCAGTGCTTTGTTCAAGCGGGAGATCGGGCAATGAACATACCCGGCGCTCGATTATGCAAGGCCGAAAGTCTACCCTCATTCAGCCCTGCTTATGCCAGACGCATGAGTCTTGAAACGAGCCGGCAACTCTACCTGACTCTGTTTCGAGACCATGAAGCAAGATCATATCGAAACCATGCCCCAAGAATGTCATTGGAAAGAAGCCGAAGGCGATAAGGTTGATACCGCTGCCACCAACCCTATCGCCGCTCTGCAAGCTATTCAGTATCCCTCACGAGGAGTGATCGCTGCACAGGTTTATAAGCTGAAGATAATAGACAGCTTATAAACCCGCACCAGCATGGTTAGTAGATGGTTCTCATCCACCCTGTTTGTTTGTCAACCATGAGTTTATCTACGAGCGAGCCATCTTTCGTGACGATTTCCACCTCAAAGTACTTACCCTTATCTATGGATTTTCCCTCCTTGAGATTGGGGTTCCCAATAACGGTGAGATGATTCTGAACCAGCACCTTTGCCTGATCCATCGTTAAGGGTTCTCCGGTACGGTTGTAACTGCGGTAGCCATAACCTGGTCCCGATCCCATCATGCCTCCCGGACCTCCGCCCCAGTCTCCACGGTTCCACATCATTCCTGGTCCCATGCCATTTTGACCTGCCCATGGACAGAACCATCCCGTACCTTGAGAAGGTGCAGTGGCATTATTGTCATCTGCTGCATAGAGTTGGAATGCACCAATCGCCAAGGCAAGTAAGAGCACCAGGCTAAACATTTTTGTTTTTTTCATGGATTCCTCCTTTGAGAAGCTTAAAAGTAAGTAGGACCCATCGACGAGAAAATCAACCAAGCTTACCGAAATATCATACCCGCCAATCTTCCCATATTAAGAATCTCTGATAAACCACCGCCATAGTTGAGGTTACGGCTGAACGGCTTGAGCAGGAGGAAGAGCTTTATGAAACGCAAGGAAGTCTTCACTGACTCCGTCTGGTCAACTACTTCTTTCTGCATGAGCGCCGTGTCTCTGAGGTGAATATCCTGGATAAGTCCTGCTGATGGATTATTTCGCCAGGGCCCATCGAGATAATATTCATATTGCCCCCTCTAAAGAATTGTGATGAAATAGCAAGTGGGAAGAAACTCGAGGATCATTCCAGACCGGTTTTTATGGGGCGATGTGAACCGATGAAAACAAGGATGGATCTGGTTATCGTAGGCGTTATGTTGCTCGCTCCGGGCGATGCGGCGGCGGGTTTCCTGGATGAGGTCTTCAAGATCCTGCAGGCGCCCAGCGTAAGTTCTTCCCTGGATGAAGGCACCATGGCCTCAGGACTGAAGGAAGCGCTCACCGTGGGCACCGCTGCGGCAGTCAAGAAGACGGCACGGGAAAACGGCTATTACGGCAACCACGCCATTCAGATCCCGCTGCCCGAAAACATCCAGTTGTTCGCCACGGTCCTGAAGAAAGCCGGGCTGGGCAGCGAGGTCGATTCCTTCAAGCTCAGCATGAACCGGGCGGCCGAGAAAGCCGCGCCCAAGGCCAAGGACATCTTCGTGGCTGCGATCAAGCAGATGACCATCCAGGATGCCGCCCAGATCCTGAATGGGGGCGACACGGCGGCCACGGAATTCTTCAAGACCAAGACCTCGGCTGAGCTTGCGCAAGCCTTCAAGCCCGAGATTGCCGCCAGCATGAACAGCGTGGGCGTGACCCAGCACTATAAAACCTTGACGAACCAGTATTTCAGCCTGGTGCCTTTTGCCAACCGGGAGTCCTTGGATCTGGACCAGTACGTGACGGGCAAAGCCCTGGAAGGCCTCTTCTTCATGGTAGGCCAAGAGGAAAAAAAGATCCGGCAGGATCCGGCGGCGCGCACCACCGAGATCCTGAAACAGGTCTTTGGAAACAGGTGAGCCTCAGGTTTTCGCGGGGTCGACCCGCACCTTGATAACGGTCTTCTTTACTAGCCCTCGGCTCCGGTAGTCCAGGCACGGGGCATGGAGGTCCGTAGGGTACAGGATGCAGACCACCCCTTTCTTTAGGCAGACCGAGGAGTAATCATCCACGCGGTAGAGGCCGAAGTCCTTTTCCTTATCATAGTCGGTCAAAGGCACGGCATCGTCGATGAAGGCCAGCTGCACGGTCTCATGGCCTTCGAACACGTATTGGATATCGATATAGTGTTGGTGGGCCTCGAACTTGGCCTGGTCAAGGTCCCTGGTCTCATAGACCTGGTTCAGGGCAAAGAGGACATCGCCCTCAAGCTCCACGCGCCTGACGTCGCCTGGTGCCAAAGCGCTGTACGCGTCGTCCGTCAGGGTGGCCAGATACATGAGTCCCCGGGTGATATGCTCCGGGAATACCTGATTCTTCATAACCTCGTGCAGATAACCAACCACGGCCATGGATCACTCCCCTCCTTTTTATATACATTGAGCCATCATACATTGCGCATACAGCACGTCAGAACACAGCAGACCGAGGAGCGACGATGTCGTTTTGCGAGGCGTACAAAGACGTACGCCGAAGCAAGACGACAAGGAGGTGTGTATGCACAATTCGTCAGGATAGACGAATTGGACGCATGCACATGCGCCCGCAGGATGAGGGTCATGGATGACCCGAATCAATGTTCTGGCGCGCTGTTATCAATGCGCTGCGGCCCAGTTAGGACCTATGCCCACATCCACCTTGACCGGCACGTCCATGGGATAGGCGTTTTCCATCTCCTGCGCGACCATGACCTTTAGCTCCTCGAGCTCTTCCGTTGCCGCCTCGAAGACTAATTCGTCGTGCACCTGGAGGATCATGCGGCTCTGCATGCTTTTCAGGCGCGCCTGGATTTTGACCATGGCCATCTTGATGATATCGGCCGCGCTGCCCTGGATGGGGGTGTTGATGGCAATGCGTCGGGCAGCCTCCTTCTCGTTGAAATTGGCCGAATTGATCTCCGGGATGCTGCGGCGCCGGCCCAGCATGGTCGTGACGAACCCTTGAGCTGAGGCGCTGTGCGTGATCTCGTCCATATACTGCCTGACACCGGGATACTTGGCCAGATAGTTCTCGATATAGCGCTGGGCCGTGGCGCGCGGGATCCCCAGCTCGCCCGAGAGCCTATGCGCACCCATGCCGTAGATGATGCCGAAATTGATGACCTTGGCCTGGCGGCGCATGTCGGACGTCACCTGATCGAGCGGCAGCCCGAAGATCTCGGAGGCGGTGCGGGCATGGATATCGACCTCCTGCCGGAAGGATTCCGTAAGGGTCTTATCCTTGGTGATATGCGCCAGGATCCTCAGTTCGATCTGGGAATAATCCGCGCTCAACAGCACAAAACCGGGCGGCGCCACGAAGGCCTCGCGGATGCGGCGCCCGATGGCAGTGCGGATAGGGATATTCTGGAGATTGGGGTCCGAGGATGAGATGCGGCCCGTGGCGGTCACGGCCTGGTTGAAGCGCGTATGCACCCGGCCGGTCCTTGAATCGATCATGGTGGGCAGGGTGTCCACATAGGTGTTCTTGAGCTTACTAAGCATACGGTATTCCAGGATCAGAGCCGGGACCTCGTGCTTGGCGGCCAGGGCTTCCAGCACGGCGCTGTCGGTCGAGACCCCGGTCTTGGTCTTCTTGATCACCGGCAGCCCCAAGTCCTCGAAGAGCACCTTGGCGAGCTGCTGCGGCGAGTTGATGTTAAAGCTCCTGCCCGCCAGGGCATAGATCTTTTGCTCCAGATCGCCGGTGGAAGAGGCGATCTCGCTGGAGATGCCCGATAAAATCGTGGTGTCCACCAGCACGCCCAGGGCCTCCATATCGGCCAGGACAAAGGTGAGCGGGATTTCGATATCATGATAGATGCGCTCTACGCCTACGCTGGCCATGTTTTGGCTCAGTTTGTCTTTCAGGTCCCTGAGCACCTGGGCGTGGGCGGCAAGAAAGCTACCGCGCTCCTCCTTGCTCAGTTGGGATACGTCCCGGGCATTGCGGCCGCTGCCCAGAAGGTCCTTGAGCGTGGGGATGCTCCTCGCCAGATAGAACCTCGCGAGGTCCTCCAGGCGCGTGCCACTGCTGGCGGCATCTACGCAGTAGGCGGCCAGCAGGGTATCGAACACATCGGCCTGCACGTGTATGCCCTGCCGCCTGGCCTGCACAAGCGCCTCCTTGGCGTCATGCAGGATCAGGGTAATACCCGGTCTTGTCAGTGGCGCCAGGGCGGCCTGCTCACCAAGGCACACCCAGGTGACATCTGGGAGCGCCACGGCCGAACCGATGCCGTGGACGTTATAAAAGCCAGCCTCCCCCCGGATCTCAGGATCGCTGCCGTACTCGAGGCGGCCCACGGGCGCATTGCTGACCGGTTGGGCGGCCTGGCCCAGATCGGCCAGCAGGGCTTTGAATTCGAGCTCCTGAAAGAGTGCCGTCAGTCGCTCTTCATCACGGTCTTTCAGTGCCAGGTCGGTTAGACCGGCCTCGAAGGCCGCATCCCGGTCCAGACACGCCAGGGCAAGACTCAAGCGCGCCAGCTCGATATTCTCCTTGATGGCCTTCTTCTGCTTTTCTGAAGCCAGGCTGTCGGCAGAAGCGATGATCTGGTCGAGATGCCCGAGCTTGGTGATCAGATCGACCGCGCCCTTTTCGCCGATGCCGGGGATGCCTGGGATATTATCCGATGAATCGCCCATGATGGCCAAAAGGTCGGCGATATATTCCGGGGCCACCTTGAACTTGTCCTGGACGGCCGCGCGGTCATAGACCTGACCTTTAAGGGTATCCCACATGATGACGGAATCGTCCACGAGCTGCATCAGGTCCTTGTCGGCCGAGATGATCACCACCTGGCCCTGGCTCTTGAAGCGCCTGGCCAGCGTGGCGATGATGTCGTCGGCCTCTTCCTTTTCCATCTGCAGGATAGGGATTCCCAAAGCCTCCACTACCTTTAGGATATAGGGAAACTGGGCCCGTAGGGCCTCAGGCATGCGCTGGCGCGTGGCCTTGTAGGCCTCATACCGTTCATGCCGGTGCGTGGGACCCTTGGGGTCGAGCACAAAGGCGATATACTCGGGCGCCTTGTCCTTGAGGAGCTTGACCAGCATGCGCGTCAGGATGTACACGGCATTGGTGGGCAGACCCGTGGAGGTCGTCATCTCGCGCATGGCATAGAAGGCCCGGTAGATGTACGAGCTGCCGTCGATTAGATAGATTTGCATGTTTGCTCCTTAAAAAACTTCCCCAATCCTCCGTCCCCCTTACCTCCTATGGGGAGGTAAGGGGGACGGAGGGTGGGAGATGGGGATCGATAGCCTTGGTCATGTTTTCCTGAGCTGGTAGTCGGCCAGGATCTTGGCATGGTCGAAGACCAGGTCGGGCAGGTTGTCCAAAGTGAAGACCGCGGCCTCGGCCGCGTCGTCCTGGCCTTTAAGGTCGCCGTAGCCCCGGGCGGTAAAGACTGTGCTGATGGTATGGCCGCGCGGGTCGCGCGCCGGATCGGAATAAACGCCCAGGAGCGTCAGGCCTTCGACCTCGAGGTTGGTCTCTTCTCTGGCCTCGCGCGCCGCGGCGTGTTCGACCGCTTCGCCGTAGTCCACGAAGCCGCCCGGCAGGGCCCAGCCATGGGGCGGATTCCGGCGTTTGATGAGCACGATGCCTTCTCCGTAGGCGATGATGATATCCACGGTGGGCGCGGGGTTACGATAGGTGCTGATGGTCCGGCCGCAGTGAGGACAGGTCAGGGCGGCAGGAGCGCTCATCAGTTCCCCTTGATGCCGATCGTGATCTCGAAGCCGTTATCAGTGTGCATGCGCACGACCGCCGCCTCCTTCAAACCGGCGCAGACCTCTTCGATCGCGGCTTTGATCTCGGGCGTACACGTCATTTCCTTGCAGGCGATTACGATGATGCCGTTGGCCAGCGAGATCTTGAGGCCGCGACCCTTCTCAGTCGCCTTGATGATCAGGCTGATGGTCTGGGTGACGGCCCAGGAAAGAGCGTTGTAATCGACCTTTACGTAATGGCTCCTGGCGCCGTTGATATCGAGCTCCACCTTGGACTCGTGCTTGAAGTGCATGTCCGCCAGCATGAAATCCATCTCATTGGTCAGATATTCCCTGAGCTCGATGGCGGTGATGCCCTCGGTGGCCATCTGGACCTTGTAGCTGATGGCCTTGAGGATGTGGTCGATCTTGTCGGCGCCCTGGGCGATGGATTCGATGTCCTTGTTGTTCTTCTCCTTGACCTTGAGGATCTCCTCCAGCGAGGCGTCCTTGAGTTTTTCGAGGGACTCGTTGCGCGCCTGGATGAGCTGCGAGCGGCCCATGATCCACATAAGCGGCGTATTGAGGTTATGGATCAGGCCGCCCAGCAGGGATCCGACATGGCCGAGCACATTTTCTTTCATGGTTCCTCCACAAAGGCGCGATAGGCCAGGTACGTGGAATAGACATCCACCTTGGAAGACAGTTCGAACGGGGCGTGCATGGACAGGAGCGCCGGGCCCATATCCACGATATCCATGCCGTATTCGGCCAGGAACTTGGCCACGGTCCCGCCCCCGCCTTCGTCGACCTTGCCGAGCTCGCCCGTCTGCCACGGAATGCCGCGCCGGTTCAATAAAGCGCGCAACCAACCCATGTATTCGGCATGCGCCTCGCTCGATCCCGACTTGCCGCGCGAGCCCGTGAACTTGGTCACACACACGCCGTAACCCATCCGGGCGGCATTGGTCTTCTCGTGCACCTCGGGATAATCCGGGTCCAAGGCGCCGTTGACATCGCCGGAAATGGCCTTACTGCGATAGAGCACGCGGCTGGGGATGATCTGCTGCTTGAAGCTCTTGCCAAGCTGCCAGAGGACCTCTTCCAGAAAGATGCTCTTGGCGCCGGTATTGCCCTCGCTGCCGATCTCCTCCTTGTCCACCAGCAAGGCGATGGTGGTAAAGGGCGGGTTCTTGGCATCGCGCACGGCCGCAAAGGCCGTCCAGGCGCACACGCGGTCATCCTGACCGTAGGCGCCGATGAGCGAGCGGTCCAGCCCCACCTCGCGCGCTTGACCCGCAGGAACGATCTCGATATCGGCCGAGACGAAGTCCTGCTCGACCATGCCGTATTTGCTTTTCAGCAGCTTGAGGATGGCCGCCTTGACCTTTTCTTCCTTGACCTCCGGATCGGGACGCGAACCGAAGATGATATTAAGCTTCTCGCCCTGGAAGGCCTCGCTGACCCGTTTTTCAGCATGCACCTTGGCCGCCAGGTGGGGCAGCAGGTCCTCGATGGTGAAGCACGGCTCGTCAGACTCTTCGCCGATCGTGATCGCGATGGATGTACCGTCTTCCTTGACCACCACGCCATGCAGCGCCAGCGGCCGGGCCAGCCACTGGTACTTCTTGATCCCGCCGTAGTAATGGGTCTTGAGCATGGCCAACTCCGTGTCTTCGTACAGGGGGTTGACCTTGAGATCCAGGCGCGGGCTGTCCAGGTGCGCCACCACGAGGCGTACGCCTTCGGCCAGGGGGGCCTTGCCCTTGCGGCACAGGGCCAGGGCCTTGCCGCGGTTATCGATCCGGATCAAACCTTTGGCTCCCTGGCCCATGATGTAGGCCACGGCCTCGCGCTCGGTCTTGACCCGCGACATGAAGGTCAGATAGTCACGGCTGAAGGCCTCGATCTGTTTGTCCCGATCCTTCAGGATCATCCAACCCGATTGGTGTTTGCCTTCCTGCCCTTTCTTCTTCGGCATGGTACTCCTCATTTTTTATGATACCCTAGCATACTATTCCACCCAAAACCACTTCATAATCCCTGTTATATTACCACATTAATAGGTTCCCAGCCCGCCCGGCAAGCCCGTTAGCCCTCCTTAAACCTCCCCGCTATGGGCGTCCGGCACTGGGCGCAGCAGCCATCCACCATGCGCCGGGCTTGAATCGAAAATCCCATGCGCTCGATCACCATAGCACCGCACCGCGGACAATAGGTATGCTCGCTGGCTCGGCCCGGGACATTTCCGGTGTATACGAATTTCAGGCCCTCGGCCAGCCCTATATCGCGCGCCTGCTCCAGCGCATCCACCGAGGTCGGCGCGGCCTTGTCATAGTGGTAGCGCGGGTAGTAGCGGCTGACATGCCAGGGGATGTCTTCGCTCACGGACTTGATGAAAGCGGCGATGTCCTTGAGCTCGGCGGCCGAGTCGTTTTCGCCCGGGATCATGAGCGTGGTGACCTCGATCCAGACCCCGGCCGCATGGTAGGTTTGGATGGCGTCCAGCACGGGCTTCAATCTGGCCTTGCAGAGCTCCTTGTAGAAACGCTCGGTAAAGGCCTTGAGATCGACATTGGCCGCGTCGATCAGGCCCGGGAACTCATCCCTGATCACATCGGCCGTGGTGTAGCCGTTGGTGACCAGCACATTGGCGATGTTCCCGGCCTTGGCGATAGCCGCCGTATCCAGGACATACTCCAGGTAGATGGTGGGTTCGGTGTACGTGTACGAGATGGAGGCGCAGTGGTGCGCCTGGGCCTCGCTCACGACGTCCTCGGGCGGGAAGTCGCGGCCCGTGATGCGCCCCTCCTCGCGCGGGTACTGGGAGATGTCGCTGTTCTGACAGAACTCGCACTGCAGGTTGCAGCCCACGGTGGCGATGGAAAACGAGCGCGAACCGGGCAGAAAATGAAAGAGCGGTTTTTTCTCGATGGGGTCGATATTGGCGGCTATTGCCTTGCCCCATACCAGGCTGTAGAGGGTTCCGCCCTCGTTGCGCCGCACGGCGCAGATGCCGGAGTGGCCCTCTTTGATGATACAACCGTGCGGGCAAAGCCGGCACTGCACCGCCGCGCCTTGGTGCTGTTTCCAGAACCGCGCTTGTCTCATGTCAGTCTTGGTACCGCGCCCCCTTGTCGGCCGAGAGGCTTAAGTTCGCATAGCGTTTGAGCACCCCGGTCAAGGTCTGCGTGGGGCGCCGCCAGGTAGTTTTTCTGCGTTCCAACTCAGAGCCGTCCACCTTGAGATCGAGCCTGCGCCCAGGTATATCGATACTAATAATATCCCCATCTTGCACAAAGGCAAGGGGGCCGCCCTCGGCCGCCTCGGGTGAGCAGTGCCCGATGGCCGCCCCGCGTGTGCCGCCGCTGAAACGTCCGTCCGTGATTAGGGCCACGTCCTTGTCCAGACCCATGCCGGCGATGGCCGAGGTAGGGGTGAGCATCTCGCGCATGCCCGGTCCGCCTTTGGGCCCTTCATAGCGGATGATAACCACATCGCCAGCTTTGATGCCGCCTTCCAGGATCACCTTGACGGCCGCCTCCTCGCCGTCGAAGACCCTTGCTACACCCTCGCGCCGCATCATCTCCGGCGCCACGCCGGACTGCTTGACCACCGCGCCATCCGGGGCCAGCGTGCCTTTCAGGATGGCGATGCCTCCCTCGCTATGATAGGCTTTCGTGATGGGGCGGATGACGTCTTCATCCAATATGCGGCCCGCGGCCAGATTTTGTTCAAGCGTCCGGCCCGTGGCGGTCATTACGGAGGTGTCCAGCACGCCCAGCTCGTTCAAGCGCCGCATGACGCCCTGGATGCCGCCCGCCTGGTACAGGTCCTCGATATGGTGCGGTCCGGCCGGCGACATGCTGCACAGGTGCGGCACCTTGCGGCTCATGTCGTCGAAGTCCATAAGGTTAAGCTCGATTCCGGCCTCATGCGCCACGGCCGGGACATGCAGGACCGTATTGGTAGAGCAGCCCAAGGCCATGTCCACGGCGATGGCATTCTTGAAGGCTGCGGGCGTGGCGATGTCGCGGGGTTTGATATCCTTGGCCAAGAGCTCCATGACCTGGATGCCGGCCTGTTTGGCCAGGCGGATGCGCTCGGAAAAGGGCGCCGGCACCGTGCCGTTGCCGGGCAGTCCCAGACCGAGGGCCTCGGTCAGGCAGTTCATGGAGTTGGCCGTGAACATCCCGGAGCATGAGCCGCAGGTCGGGCAGGCGCACTCTTCCAGCTCTTTGAGCTCGGCCTCGCTCATGGTCCCGGCCTTGACCCGTCCCACGCCCTCGAAGACGCTGATCAGGTCCACGCTTTTACCCCGGAAACGTCCGGCCAGCATAGGGCCGCCCGAGACCACCACGGCCGGGATGTTCAACCGCAAGCCCGCCATGAGCATGGCCGGCACGATCTTGTCGCAGTTGGGCACGAAGACTAGGGCGTCGAAGGCATGCGCCATGGCGGTGAGCTCGATGGAGTCCGCGATGATCTCGCGCGAGGGCAGCGAGTAATGCATGCCGGCATGGTTCATGGCGATGCCGTCGCAGATGCCGATGACCGAAAATTCAAAGGGCGTGCCGCCGGATAAACGCACCCCGGCCTTGACCGCCGAGACGATCTGATTCAGGTGCATGTGCCCGGGAATGAGCTCGTTGGCCGAATTGACCACGCCCACGAAGGGCCGGCTGATCTCTTCATCCGTCAGGCCCAGCGCCTTCAACAGCGACCGGTGCGGAGCCTTTTCCAGGGATTTCTTGGCATTATCGCTTCTCATCGCGCTACCTCTGTACAATCAGGATGCCCGCTATATCGCATTTCAACCCTGTCTTTTCAAGCCCAAACACGGTCTCAAGCGGACTTGTTCTCCAGCGTAGAGCTGAGCGCCCGGCCCGATTCGAGCATGGCCTTGGCGGCCAGGAAGACCTGGGTCAGGTTCTCCGTCTGAATGGCCTGCTCCAGGCTGCCGGCATTGAGGCTGGTGTTGACGGCCTGCTTGGTCAACCTGAGGCCCAGCGGGTTTTTGGTCAGCATGACGCGGGCAAGCTCCAGGGCCGTTTCCATAAGATTGTCGCGTCCCGCCATGCGGCTGGCCAGACCCAGCCCCATGACCTCGGCCGCCGTTAGGGTTTCTCCGGTCAGCATCATCTCATAGGCCCGTCCGGTGCCGATCATGCGCGGCAGCAGATAGCTGCAGGCCATGTCCGCGCCGCCCAAGCCCACATTGATGTAGGCCGCCGAAAAGCGTGCATTCTCAGCGATCACACGCATGTCCGCGGCCAGCGCAAAGCTGAAACCAAGCCCTATGGCCGCTCCGTGCACCACCGCGATGATCGGCTGCGGGGCCTTGCGCATGGTGGCGATGATGCCGGTGAGCCCGGTCTGGTAATCCAAGGCGGCCTGCATGTTCAGGCCAGCCATGGCCTCGGCGCTGTCCTTGAGATCGAGGCCGGCACAGAAGCCCTTGCCGCTGCCCTGCAGGATGATCACATGAGTGGCGTTGTCCCGGCATCGCTCGGCCCAGAAAGCACTCAGTTCCCGCATCATAAGACGGTTCACCGCATTATAGGCCTGCGGCCGGTTCAGGTTCAAAAGGCCGATTCCCGGCTCGATGATTTCATACGTGATGGTCTCGTAACTCATGGTGTTTCCTCCTTTTTTGCATTCAAATCCCGACATGTCCGGGCACCATGAGGCCTATACTACAGGAACATCGCCATGAAAAGAGCCGAATTGCCTTTCGTTTCCGCATCATACAAAGGCCAACCTTGACAGCGCACCCCGGACCTGTTTTAAGATAAGGGCTTCAAAATGCATCTCCATGAAATGAGGAGGTTATTCCAAGCATGCGGATTCAGAGTTTGAAGATGCCTATGGCGGCATGGCTTACGGCCCTGCGCCTTCCCTTCACCACGGTGGCCGTGGTCCCGTTCGGCATCGGGGTCTATCTGGCCAACGTCAACGGCCGCACGATCTCGATGAGCGCATCGCTGGCCGGTGTCCTGGCCGTGTTTCTGCTGTGCATCGCGTGCTATCTGATCGGTGAGGTCACCGACCAAGCTGAGGATTCGAAGACCTTGGCCTTCGGCAGGACCCCGTTTTCCGGCGGGACTCTGGCCGTGGTGGGCGGCCATCTGGAGGCCGGGAAGGTCATGGCGGCCGCGTGGCTGAGCTTCGTCGCGGCGGCCCTGCTGGGTTTATATATCTTCTCCCTCCACCTTAAGCCCTGGCTGTTCGGCCTGGGGGCCTTCGGCGCCCTGGCCGCGGTTCTGTACTCATTGCCCCCGGTCAGGCTGGTGAAGCGCGGCGTGGGCGAGGCGTTGATCGGCGTCTGTTACGGCTGGCTGCCCCTGGTTGCGGGCTACGGCTGCGCCACGGGCGACATGCCGCCGCAGTCCTACCTGTTCTGCCTGCCCGTTGTTTTAAGCATCTTCAATGTCATCCTCTTAAACGAGTTCCCCGATTATGATCCCGACCGCACCACCGGCAAGCGCAACCTGCTCGTGCGGCTCGGCCGGGAACGCGGAGCCCAGATCTACGCCGCCGCCTCACTCCTCACGGCCATTACGCTTTTAGGCCTCTGGTACTTTTACAAGCCTCTGTCAGTGGTACATCTAGCCCTGGCCCTTCCCGGCGTCATGCTCGCGCTGGTCCTGGCCCATCAGGTCCTGTGCGCCAGGCGGTGGTCTTCGACCCTCACCATCGAGCGCGTCTGCGGCCTGACCATCCTCCTCAACCATATCTCATCGCTCACCATAGGGGGCTTGGTGCGATGGTAGTAGCGCCCTACGTATCGGTCCACAATCTACTGCGGCAGTTCCGTGCCGCCCTGCTGTTCAGGAAATCCACCGGCTGGCGTCATTTCCCGGATTGGCTTACCCGCAATGCCTGGCACTCGATCCCGGTGGCCGCCGGCGCGGTGGGCATGGGCTGCATCGGGTTCGGGACGCACGCGGTGTGGGAGGTGACCGAGGCCTGCAACCTGCGCTGCCGGCATTGCCATGCCACCAGCAGCACGGCCGCCCCGGACGAACTGGACACCCGGGAAGGTTTCCATCTCCTGGAACAGATCGCCGGCTTGAAAGGTTTTCAGATGCTGGCCTTCTCCGGCGGCGAGCCGTTGGTGAGGAAGGATATCGATGACCTGTTGGCCTACAGTAAGCGACAGGGCCTGGTCAACGTGATCGCCACCAACGGGACGCTGATCGACTACGCAAGGGCCAAGGCGCTTAAAAAATTGGGCGTCAAGGGCGTGGCCGTAAGCTTCGACTCCACCGATCCGGCCATCCACAACCATATTCGGCAGAGCCCCACGGCATTCGACCGGGCCATGCGCGGGATCGAGGCCTGCCGCAGGGCCGGCATGGTCATCCAGCTCAACTATACGGCCATGAAGGAGAACATCCGGACTTTGCCAGAGGTGGTGCGCTTCGCCCATGAAATCCATGCCGATATCATGCTGTGCTACCAGCTCGTTCCCATGGGCCGGGGCGGCGCCATCGCCGCTTCGGCGTTGTCGCCCGAGGAGAACCGCGCCCTGATGTATACGGTAAAGGCGCTGCAGAAGGACGCGGTCACCATCGTCGAGCCGGTGGCCGGACCTCAGTACTGGAGCCATCTCTTGAGCCGCGACCATACCGATCCCAAAAAACTCATCCGCAAAAGCACGTTCCATGGCTGCGCCGCGGGCTGGGGCCTCATCTATGTCAAGCCCCAGGGCGATGTCTGGCCGTGCCCGTTCGTGCCAGTCAGCGGCGGCAACATCAGGGAGAGGGCACTCAAGGATATTCACCGTGGCAGCGACATCTTTTGCAAACTCTCGAATAAGGACAACCTCAAAGGCAAGTGCGGCGAGTGCGAGAACCGGCACATCTGCGGCGGCTGCCGGGGCAAGGCCTATGCGGCCTGCGGCGACGCCCTCGAAGCCGACCCCACCTGTTACCTGCACTACCAGACCATGCCCGAATACCTGGCCTGGACGCAAACCGGCAGCCCGGACCAGGGATCATAACGCCCGGACATAGTCAAAGACCTTACTTTTCCATTTGACAAAAGCGGCGCGATACGGTTGTATGTTCTTCCATGAAGAAACATGGCGGTCGACTCTCTTGGTGGCGCAATACCGACGCATAAGGGGTCGACGATTGCGGCAAAGACGGGCAAGGCGACCTCAAGGTCGCCTTTTTTATTATAACAGGGCATAAACACCAACGAATTTGGTACTATATGAGGACACAATGAAAGGTTCAAAGATCCTGCTCGGCAACGAGGCGATCGCCTACGGCATCCTGGCCGCCGGCACCGGCGTGGTGGCTTCCTATCCCGGGACGCCCGCTTCCGAAATCTGCGAGACGGCCTTTAGCGCGGTCAAGGCGCACGGGCTGCCCGTGCACGTAGAATGGTCCATCAATGAGAAGACGGCCTTCGAGGTGGCCTACGCCAATGCCATTGCCGGCCGGCGTTCGGCCGTGGCCATGAAACAGGTGGGCTTCAACGTGGCCTCGGACCCGGCCATGAGCGCGGCCTACATGGGGACCGTGGGCGGCATGCTCATCATCGTGGCCGACGATCCGGGGCCGCATTCCTCCCAGACCGAGCAGGACACCCGCCTCTTCGCCCAGTTCGCCAAGCTGCCGGTGCTTGACCCGAGTAGCCCGGCCGAGGCCCTGCGCATGACAATCGACGCCTTCGCCTTCTCCGAAGAGTTCCGCACGGCCGTGATTTTGAGGCCCACCACGCGCGTCTGCCATGCGCGCCAGCTCGTGGAGGTACCGGACTTTGAATCCGGAAAAATAGCAGAACCGGTCTTTCACAAGGACCCGAGCCGCTGGGCCGCTACGCCCGGACCCCGTCTGGCGCTCCACCATGAACTCAACGCCAAGATCGCGGCCCTCATGCGCCACCCCTGGGCCAGGCCTAAGCTCACCATGGGCACCGGAGAGGAGCGTATCGCGGTCGTGGCCTCGGGCGTGGCCTATGCCTACCTCCTCGACATCCTGAGCGGCTTCAAGCGCTGGCCCGACGTATGCCTCTACAAGGTGGACATGCCCTACCCCATGGACCCCGCCCTGCTCAAGCACCTGGCCGAGACGCACGCGACCGTGCTGGTCGTGGAGGAGACCGAACCGGTCATCGAGCAGCAGTTCCCCTGCCGCACCAACGTACGCGGCCGGATGGACGGCACCGTGCCGAATGCCGGTGAGCTGAACCCCGAGATCGTGATGTCGCTCTTGGATGCGGTGAGCGGGGCAGCACCCCTTGGCGAGGCCATTGAGCCCCGCCCAGGCCGGCGTCCCTCGCTGTGCGCGGGCTGCTCGCACCGCGGGGCGTTCTATGCCGTCAAGCGCGCCCTGCCCAAGGGGATCTACACCTCGGACATCGGATGCTATACGTTGGGCCTCAACTTAGGCGCCGTGGATACGTGCCTGTGCATGGGAGCGGCCGTGTCCCAGGCCGCGGGCTTCTACCATGCCTTCAAGCACTCGTCCGCGCCTCCGCCCATCGCGGCCATCATCGGCGACTCCACCTACTTCCATGCCGGCATCCCGCCCACCATCAATGCCCTGGTCACGGGTGCGCGCTTCGTGCTGGTGATCCTCGACAACGCCACCACGGCCATGACCGGCCACCAGCCGACCCCGGCCACGGGAGGGGTGACGAGCGACTATGAGGGCCGGACGCTCCAGCTGGAAGAGGTCCTCAAGGGCTGCGGGGTGCACACGATCATCACCCACGACCCCTACGACCTCCCGGGCTTCACCCAGGCGGTCAAAGAGGCTTACGCCCGCAGCGCTGAAGAAGGTGTGACGGCCGTCATCGCCCGGCACCCCTGCATCCGCGACCGGCAGGCCCTGGCCCGCCAGGCCACCTACACCATGGCCATCACGGACGAGTGCACCTTGTGCGGCTACTGCGTCAAGGAGTTCGAATGCCCGGCCCTCATCCCGGGCGAAGAAAAGATGACCATCGACCTGAGCCTGTGCATCGGGTGCGGTGTGTGCCTGCACGCCTGCCCCAAGCATGCCATTGTGGCCGGAATCAAGGCATGAGCGCGCTGCTCCAGTACCTGCTCACCGGCATCGGCATCGGGACGCTCTATGCCTTGATCGCCGCAGGGTTCTGCCTGACCTACAATACGAGCGGCATCATCAATTTTGCCCAGGGCGAATTCGTCATGCTGGGCGGCATGATGGCCGTGTGGCTGCACCAGTTCCAGGGACTGCCTCTGGCGATGTCCATGGTTCTGGCCATCGGCCTGACCGCCTTGGCCGGCATGGCCGTGGAACGCCTGGCCATACGACCCGCACGTGGCTCCGGCATGACCACGCTCATCATCATCACCATCGGGGTCTCGTTCATCCTCAAGGCCCTGGTAGGAGTCGTCACCAAGGACGAGTTCCAGCTGCCGGCCTTGCCCGGGCCGACGGCCGTCGCGGTGCTGGGGGCCACGATCACGGTCCAGACGCTCTGGATCCTGGGCTTAGGCTTTTGTATCGTGCTGGCTTTGGGTCTGTTCCTGAAATACACCCTGCTCGGCACGACGCTGCGCGCCATGGCCGAGGACCGGCAGGCCATCCGTAACTTGGGCGTGGAATCGCAGGCGTTGCCGATCTTGGCCTTTGGTTTGAGCGCCGCCATCGGCGCCGCGGCCGGGGTGCTTATCACCCCCCTGACCCAGATGAGCTGGCTCAAAGGCACCGAGCTGGGCCTCAAAGGTTTCTGCGCCGCGGTGCTGGGCGGCATGGGCAGCCTGCCCGGCGCGGTGTTGGGCGGCCTGGTGATCGGCATCGCCGAGACCTGCGGCAGCGCCGTGTTCTCGGGTTACAAGGAAGTCATCGCCTTTACCCTGGTGCTCGTCATCCTCTACACCCGGCCGCAGGGTCTCTTGGGGGGCCGGCTGTGAAGAGGCTCTTGGTCCTGGTGGCGCTCATGTGCGTACCGCTGATTGTCTTCCGGGGTACGATGTCCTACTACCTCTCGCTCATGACCATGACCGGCATCAGCGCCATCGTGGCTATAAGCCTCAACCTCCTCTTGGGCTACACCGGACAGATCTCGCTCTGCCATGCGGCCTTCTTCGGCCTGGGCGCCTATGCCGCGGCCATAGCCAGCGTCAACTTCGGTCTGAACGCCTGGATCGGGCTGGGGCTCTCATGCCTCTTGCCCGCCGGCGTGGCCTTGCTGGTGGGCCTGCCCACGGTGCGGCTCAAAGAACACTACCTCGCCATGGCTACGCTCGGCATCGGCGTGATCGTGTATGCGTCTTTAAGGGCCGACCCATTCGGCGCCACCGGCGGTCCGGGCGGGATCTTCGCCATCCCTTCGCTTGAGCTCATGGGGGTAAAGATAGACAACGATATCAGCCGTCATATCCTGGTCGCGGCTGTGCTGGTCGTGGTGTATGTCCTGTGCGAATCCCTGATCCGCTCGCGCTTCGGGGCCCTCATGCAGGCCATGCATGCCAGCCCCAAGGCCGTATCATCGCTGGGCATTGACCTCGAGGCCGCCAAGCTCAAGGTCTTTGTCTTAAGCGCCGCCTTGGCCGGTCTGGCGGGCGGGCTCTACTGCTTCTGTTCGCCTTTGGCCTACATCAACCCCGACGATGTGGCCTCGGTCATGCTCTCGGTCAAGTTCATCGTCATGGTGGTGATCGGCGGCTCCATGAGCCTCTTGGGAGGGTTCGTCGGCGCCTTAGCCGTCACCTGGCTGCCGGAGATCCTGAGGGCAGCCTCCGCCTGGGTGCCGCTGGCCAATCCGAACGATTTCGAAACCGTCATCTACGGGGTGGTGCTGATCGCCACTTTGCTCTATGCCCCGCAGGGTCTTATCAAACCCGGAGGTGCGCGTGCTCACGGTTGAAGGCCTATCCAAGACATTTTTCAAGCTCAAGGCCGTGGACAGCCTGGAGCTGGGCGTGAAAGAAGGCGGCATCACGGCCCTGATCGGACCCAACGGCGCGGGCAAGACCACTACCTTCAATATGATCACGGGTTTCCTGAAACCCGACAGCGGCCGCATCCGGCTAGAAGGCAAGGATATCACGGGTAGACGCCCCCACGGCGTGGCCCGCCTGGGCTGCATCCGCACCTTCCAGGGCGTGGAGGCCTTTACCGGCATGAACGTGCTGGACAACGTCCTGATCGGCGCGAGCCGGGCCTACTGCCACCGCATCCTGCCCGCTCTGGGGCGCACACCAGGCTACCGCCGGCGCGAGCGTCAGGCGCGTTCTCAGGCCATGGCCGCGCTCGAGCTGGTCGGGTTGGATGAAGCGGCCGGATCTCCCGTGGCGGCTTTGGGTTTCGGGCAACTCCGGCTCATGGAGATCGCGCGGGCCCTGGCAGCTTCTCCCAAGCTCCTGCTCCTGGACGAACCCGGGGCCGGGCTCAACTCGCGCGAGGTCGAGGACCTGGCCGCGCTCTTAAAAGCGGTGAGCGGCCGCGGCATCACCATCTTCATCATCGACCACGACATGCAGCTCATCATGGACATCTCGGATACGGTGATCGTCATGGATCGCGGGACCTGCATCGCCAGAGGGACTCCCAGGCAGATCCAAACCGATACGGCGGTCATCGCCGCCTACCTGGGGGGCTAACAGTGCTGCGGCTGACGAACGTCAACGCCTACTACGGGGCGCTGCACATCCTCAAGAACATCTCGCTGCACGTCGGTCCTTCCGAGATCGTGCTGGTCTTCGGGGCCAACGGCTCGGGCAAATCCACCTTGCTCAAGTCCATCGGCGGCATCATCCCCATCCGGGGGGGCGAGATCATCCTGGATAGAAAGCCGCTCGCCGCGCAGGGTCCGGCTGAGGCCATCCGGCAAGGGGTCTCTCTGGTGCCCGAAGACCGCGGGCTCTTCAGGACCCTGACCGTGCGCGAGAATATCGCCATGGCCCTGGCCCACCGCGGGCTTCGCCTTGGCGCGAAGGAAAAGATCCTGGTAGAGGAGAGCCTGTCGATCTTCCCGGCCCTGGCCGAGCGGACCAACCAGCTCGCCGGTACGCTCTCGGGCGGCGAGCAGCAGATGCTCGCCATCGCCCGCGCCTTGGCCACGCATCCGCGGCTGCTGCTCTTGGACGAGCTCTCCAGCGGCCTTGCGCCGGCCATCATAACGATGTTATTGGAACGCCTGCGCTCCTTGCGCGCCAAGCAGGGCACCGCCATCCTCTTAGTCGAGCAGAACGGACGGCTGGCCCTGGATATCGCTGATCGGGGGTATGTGATGGAGACGGGCAAGGTGGTGTTCAGCGGGAGCGCCGCCGATCTGAAGGACAATCCCGAGATCGTACGCGCCTATCTCGGACAGGCAGGAGGGAGAGATGTCTTCCGGACGCATTGATGCCATAAACGCTATGGAGGAGCTGCACCAGCTCCAGCTCGAGGGTCTCCAGGCCACCTTGAACCGGGCCTACCGCAACGTCCGCTACTACCATGAACTCTTCAAGAAGCTGGGGCTCGTGCCCGAGGACGTAGGCACGCTCTCAGACCTTGAGCGCCTGCCCTACACCACGAAAGAGACGCTGCGCGAGAACTACCCCTACGGTCTCTTCGCGGTCAAGCTCAGTGAGATCATGCGTATCCATTCCTCGGCCGGCACCACGGGCCGCCCGACGGTGGCGGGCTTCAACCGCAACGACATGCGCCACTGGCGCGAGGTCAGCGGCCGCGTGCTCAAGCTGGCGGGCATCGGTCCCGGCGACATCGTGCACATCGCCTTCGGATCGAGCTTCTTCACCGGCGGCGCCGGTCTGCATCACGGGGCCGAGGAACTCGGCGTGACCTTGATCCCCACCTCCAGCGTGGACCTGGAACGCCATGCGCGCATGATCATGGACTACGGCGCCACAGTCCTCATCGCCACGCCCTGCTATGCCCTGGCCTTAATGGAGACCTTCGAAGCCTTGGGGGTGGGTCCCGACGCGATCCCGCTCAAGAAAGGGCTCTTGGGCGGCGAACCGTGGAGCGAGGACATGCGCGCCTTAATCGAGGCCGCGCTCGGCATCGAGGCCTATGATCACTACGGCTTGAGCGAGATCTACGGCTCGGCCGTGGCGGCCGAGTGTCATAGCCGCCAAGGCCTGCACATCTTCGAGGACCAGGTGATCCCGGAGATCATCGACCCGGCCACGGGCGCGGTTTTGGGACCTGGCCGGGAGGGCGAGCTCGTTTTGACCACCATCACCAAGGAGGCCATGCCGCTCATCCGTTACCGCACCGGCGACATCACGACCCTGATCGAAGGCGTGTGTGCCTGCGGCCAGGCCACGGCGGGCAGGCGCATGGCGCGCATCGCCGGCCGCACGGACGACTCGATCGAAGTTTCTGGCATCGAGATCTCGGCCCGTATGATCGAGGATATCCTGACGCCCCTGGTGGGCGAGCGTCCCCGCTTCCAGGTGATCGTTACCCGCGAAGGCACGAACGACATCGTGGAGGTGCGCCTCGAGCTGCCCGAAGGCGGGCCCGACGATTCCCGGGAACGTCTGAAGGAGACGCTGGTGCAGGCCGTGCGCACCCAGCTCATCGATCTTCTGGGCTCCACGATCCGGCTGATATGCGCCCCACCCATGGGTCTTTCCGGGGTAGTGGAGCATCGCACCAAAATCATCGATCGCAGGTTCTTAAAACCGTGAGGGGGAACCCCTCGTAAAAAAGGAGGAAGGTTATGAAGAAATTGTCTCTTGTGTGTATGCTGGCGCTGTTGGGCATGGTTTCCCCGCTGCAGGCGGTAGAGCCCGTCAAGATCGGGGTGCTGGTCGGGCTCTCCGGTCCCGAAGGGCACATCGGCGAGCCCTCCAAGGCCGTGGCCATGATGGCGGCCGCCGCGATCAACGCCTCGGGCGGCATCCTGGGCCGGCCCATCGTGCTTACGTTCGCCGATACCCAGAGCAACCCCGGCAAGGCCGCCCTGGAGGCCAAGCGCCTGATTGAAACCGAGAAGGTCGTGGCCATCGCCGGACCGACCGGCACGGGCTCGGCCATGGCGGTCCTCAAGATCATCCAGGACGCACAGGTTCCGACCGTGGGCTTCGTGGGCGGCACCCCGCCGGTGGAGCCGGTGCGCCAGTTCATGTTCAAGAGCCCGCAGAAGACCGTCACGGCCGTGGAGCGCACCTATACCTACCTCAAGGCCAAGGGCATCAAGAAGATCGCCATCCTCACGGCCTCGGATAATTTCGGCCAGGAAGGCAAGGCCTCCCTGGAAAAGCTCGCCGGCAACTTCGGCCTCGAGATCGTGAATGCCCAGGTCTTTGACACGACCGACAGCGACGTGAGCGTGCAGCTCACCAAGATCAAGGGCAGCAAGGCCCAGGCAGTGGTATGCTGGACCATCGGCGGCATCGGGGCCATCGTGACCAAGAACTTCCGCCAATTGGGGATGGCCATGCCGCTCATCCAGTGCCACGGCCAGGCCGACCCCAAATACCTGGAGCTCGCGGGTACGGCGGCCGAGGGCACCATCATGCCCACCACCAAGCTCATGGTCTTGGACCAGATCGCCAAGAACGATCCGCAGTTCGCGGTCTTGACCAAGTTCAAGGACGACTATGAAAACAAAAAAAAGATCGGCAAGACCGGCGCGCACTCCGGCTATGCCTGGGACGCCATGCAGCTCCTGGCGCTGGGCCTGAAGAAATCCGGCGGCCAAGGCGGCCTTGCCCTGGCCAAGGCCATCGAAGGGGTAAAGGGCTATGTCGGCGTCAGCGGCATCTACAACATGAGCGCCCAGGACCATTGCGGGCTGGCCGTGGACTCCATGGTCATGGTACAGGTGAAGAACGGGAAATGGACACTGATCAAGTAGACCGACAGATATTCATGGTGGGGACCGGCGGCCAGGGCATCCTGCTCCTGGCCAGGGCCCTGGCCGAGATCGCCGTGCGCCGGGGGCAGTCGGTGATCTCATCCGAGACCCACGGCATGGCCATGCGCGGCGGCACGGTGACGGCCAATCTCAAGATCGGCGACTTTGCCTCGCCGCTCATCCCGGCCGGCAGCGCCGATATCCTCATCGGGCTGGATGCCGCCGAAAGCTCGGGCTTTCTCCACATGCTTAAACCAGGCGGCATCGCGGCCGTGAACGCGCCTACAAAAGGCGCCTTCGACTTCAGCGTGGACGCAACTTCGCTGGCCCTGGCCCAAGGCATACCCTCAAGCGTGAACATGATCATGCTCGGATTCGTCTTGCCGCTCTTAACCATCACTCTGGACGAGGCCCGCGGCGTCATCGAGGCCATCTCGCCCAAACGTTCTCTGGCCGACAACCTCAAGGCCATCGCCATCGGGTACGCACAGATGCAACAACACGACACTCAAGGAGGAACATAATGGCCGGAACCTTTCAACCGCAGTATCGAACCCCAAAAGAGCTTGAAGCCCTCCAGCTTGAGGGTCTCACGTGGACCATCCAGCACGCCTACCACGGCTCGGATTTCTACCGCCGGCGCTTTGATGCCGCCGGGGTGAAGCCGGAAAACATCCGGAGCCTGGACGACCTTAGGAGGTTACCCTTCGTGACGGCCCAGGACCTGCAGGAAGGCTATCCCTTTCCCTTGCGCGCCGTGCCGTTCGATAGAATCGTGCGCATCCATGCCTCGTCGGGCACAACCGGCAAACGCAAGGTCATGGCCTACACGAACAAAGACATTGATGACTGGGCCAATATGTTTGCCCGCTGCTACGAGCTGGCCGGCTTGAACGCCCTGGATCGGGTGCAGATCTGCGTGGGCTACGGGGTCTGGACCGCTGGTGTGGGCTTTCAGAACGGGTGCGAGCGTTTCGGCGCCATGGCCTTACCCGTGGGCCCCGGCAATACCGAGATGCACCTGCAGTTCCTGGAGGATTTCCAGCCCACGGTCATCTGCTCCACGGCCTCCATGGCCCTGCTCCTGGCCGAAGAGGCCGAGAAGGCCGGCATCTCGGGCAAGCTCAATGTCCGCAAGGTCATCATGGGCGCCGAGCGCTCCAGCGACGCCATGCGCGCCAAGATCCGCGCCCTCTTCCATGCCGAGCACGTCTTCGACATCCCCGGCCTGACCGAGGTGTACGGCCCCGGCACCGGCCTGGACTGCGTCCACCATACCGGCATCCACTATTTCCCGGATTACTATATCCTCGAGATCCTCGACCCCAAGACCCTGGAGCCGGTCAAGGAAGGCGAGGTGGGCGAGATGGTCTACACCACGCTCAAGAAGGAAGGCGCCCCGCTGGTGCGCTATCGCTCGCGCGACCTGACCCGCCTCATTCCCGGGCCGTGCGCCTGCGGCTCGATCCTGCCCCGGCATGAGAGCATCTCGGGCCGCTCGGACGATATGTTCATCATCCGTGGGGTCAACATCTACCCCAGCCACATCGAAGAAATCCTGGCGCGCCACCACGGCATCGGCAGCGAATACCAGATCGTTCTGGAGCGCCATGACGACGGCAAGGACTACATGACCGTCAAGGTCGAGCGCGCCCCGGATAGCGGCATGGACGGCGACGCGACAATAACCAAGTCCATCGCCACCGACATGCGCAAATCGCTGCTGGTCAGCGGCGCTATAGAGATCGTGGGCTACGGCGAGCTGCCCCGCACGGGCAGGAAATCGCAGCGTCTCTTCGACAAGCGCGGGTGATTCGATAAGAGGCTCTGCGTCTTACACGGGCAAGGCTGAAGCCTTTGCCCGTGCCCCTTAAAAACAACTCCTTGCCCCTGCCTCCAGCCGGGCGCAAAAATCACGCAAAATAATCTCTATGAACCACGATACTGTCCTCACAATGGGGAAGCAGCGACATACATCTTGAAACCGCTCTTTTTTCAGGCATTATCAGTTCATTAGTTGCAGACGCGTGTTGTGGCCCATGGCCTTGCTCTGCTCCTTGGCCATGTACATGGCCTTATCCGCCTTGGCCTTGGCTTCATCCGCGCTTAAGTCCTCATGGGGCCGTATCACGGTAACGCCGATGCTGGCGCTGATTTTATAGGCCTCGCCGGATATCTCGATTGGGACCTGATTCACGAAGGCCTCCACGATACGCTTTGCAATGCTGTCCACTTCCTCATCTTTCTGGATATTCTGGATGATGATGACAAACTCATCTCCGCCCAATCTGACCACCAGATCCTCGGCGCGAAAGCATTTTGAAAGCAGCTCGCCGGCATGTCTGAGGACACGATCGCCGGTATCGTGGCCATACGTGTCATTGATCTCCTTGAAATGGTTCAGGTCGATCATCATCAGGATCACCTGGGTATTGTTCCGCTTCCCTCTCGCTATGGTAAGCGGATACAAGCCATAGAACAAGGTACGGTTGGGCAGGCCGGTCAGCATGTCGTAATAGGCCATGTACTGCAGCTTTTCTTTCTGGGAATCCAATTCCATCCGCAGCGCGAATTCCTTGCTGCGGGTCTCATGATCCGCGTAACATTTCAAAATGCAGATAAGGACGAACGTGAACAGGAAGAAGGCATTGATGAAAAATATATGGACATTCCCGGCCGTCGGCGGGCTGAAAATCAAAACAGCGATCACGTAGATGAAGAAGAGCAGGAAACCGGTAACGGTGGATTGCTTTGTATCCAGCGGCATAAGGGATGAGAACACAATCAGGATAATGATCAATCCTATCTCGTAAAGCGAGCCATGGATGCCGGTGATCACAACCATGGTAGACATCGTGATGCCGGCCATGAGATAGGCAATCAGACCTAAGGTGAATGGGTGCAGCTTTCCGAATTTGGTGTAGGATATTAAAAGCAGCACGATAAAGCCCGCTGCGCAGGCGATCCTCAAGATAAAGAAGGCCAGAAAATATTCCCTGACGACAAGATAGTCGAGAAAAGAAAATACGGGAAATAATATCATGCCCACCAGGATTACGGGGAAAAGCCTCTGATGAAAGAGATCCCTGGTCTCTTCTTCAAACCTGCGTAATTGGGTTATGTCGCTTCGTCGCATGTTACTGGATACATCGGGATAATCGCATGTTTACTGAAGGAAACAGCTATTCCACACATAACCATCGAAGAATCAGTCGGGAGCTTTCAAGGGGCGAACTCTTCCTTCAATTCGGTCGATCCTTGCGTATCCTTTCCGCGAGGAGGCTTTTCTTCAATGATCTTGGGCGGCGTCTTTTTCAGAGGCTTTTTCCCGGTCAGACGCGCAGCTACCCACCCTTCCCGCTTGGTGGCCTTGACCCTGATATTGACCCAATCATCTTCCTGCCCCAGCTTGATCACTTCCTCGCCTAGTCTCAGCACCGCGTCGACCTTGCAGTTCAAAGACGGGCACGCCCTCAGGTTGACCTTATCAGAGGTAACATAAAGGATCTCTGGTTTTGGGGTCGGGCTGGTTGCGGCAGGCTTGGTGGTTGTTTTGGTTGCGGCACAGCCAGAGGCCAAGAGCATACACAGCAGCACAATCAGATTGCGTCCGAAACACTTGCGTACCATATTATCATCTCCCCTTTCCCTGTCCTTTGCCCATCAGCTTCTCGGCCTTTTCTTTGGCGGTACGCGCATCCGCGGCGGATGGATTCAGTTCCGTGTATTTCAGATAGGCCTCGGCAGCCTCTTTATGCTTGTCCATCTGCTCGAGTACGATGCCAATATTCTTGTACACCAAGGCAAAGTCAGGTTTTACGGTAATGGCGCGTTGGTAGGCCTTGACGGCCTCCTCATTTCTGCCGATCTTGCGCAGGGCCAGCCCCAGGTTATTCCAGGCATTGAAATTGTCCGGTTCGGCTTGTACGGCCTTCTCAAATAATGCCGCGGCTTCTTCCATATTCCCGGCCTTGGCTTTTGTCATGCCCTCGGCATTATAATCGATTGCCGTTGGTAGCGCGGGAACAGAGGGCTTTTGTGCTACGCGCCCTGCGGTTACATTGTTCGTAGCTTCATGCCGGACAGCAGCCACCCTTGTGTTCTCCGGAACACTTGTCTCCTTATCGCCCCTTGACAGTATTCCGACCACTAGTATGGCTACGACAAGGATGGCTATCCCGGCCAGAGCCATGGGCATCCATCGGCGTTTTTCAGGCGTGCTCCCCAGGGAAATATCCGCTTGGTCTTCGATGGAAGGGCAGATTTCGGTGATCTGTTCAGGTTTCTGTTCTGCATAGGTTGGCAGCGACTTGTCCAGGGCGGGCTTGATCATGACCTGTTTGTATTCCCAGCCCTGTTCGCTCGCAATGGCCTTCACCACCCTGTGCAGTCTGTCGTATTTAAAACCGTAAGGGCCGCCGAATATGAGCTGTCCGTGGATCTTCTGGTTGACATCAATACCTTTTTGCATAGTGCTTTCATACGTTAAGCCGGCATCAATACCCACCAGACTTTCCACCATCTTTTCCCAGAACGTCAGGAGCTTCTTTTCCGGTTCCAGCTGCGCCACGGCTTGGTACTTGATCGTGACCTTCTGGCCTGGAGCCTGCGCTCCAAACCGGGATGCGAATTCAAACCGCTGCGGGCTCACCTTGCTCACGGAAAGGAAGTCATTGGCCAACGCCAGGAGCTGAGCTCCGAAAGGCGATTCCTCGTCTGTTTGCTCTGGCTTTGCTTCAATGCGGGCTCCGCAGTTCGTGCAGAAGGCATCACCGGGTTCCAGCACTTCTCCGCAGGAAAAACATGTTTTTATGGTGATTTTCCCCATCGTTTTCCCCTTTTTCTTATAAGACAGCTTTTCTTAATTGCGTGTAATTCCAGACCACCTGGCCGTTCATGGCCAGATTCAATCCCGTATTGAGCACGGACAGTCCCAACACGATGACGGGCACGCGTCCCGTGCTGATCGTCAAGAACTGGGTGAGGAACAGCAGCGCGCCCCATGTGATCACATACGGCAGGGTGTAGTTCATCATGATTCCCTGTTCGGACTTCTTCACCTTCACCGTGCGTCCGTAGAAATACCCGCCGGCCAGGCCCGCGGCAAAGATAAGCATCCATATCCAGTTGCCCAGCGGGTTGCGGGAAAGCATCGTGAAAATGACCAACGCAAGCAGCGCTACGATCTGTCCGAAAAGAATCCACTTCGGCTTGACGAACTTGGCCTTGCGCCAGGTCAAGAGCATCAGCACCACGCCCAGCGCAAATAGGAGCAGGAAGAAATACGAAACGATCTTCAGGAAAATGACCCACATGGTTTTAATGTATCCTCGCCATAGTTTATTTCGCTTTCATCATATGCAGTTTGGCCAGTTGGTCTCCCAACATAGTGGCTACATCATCCTTGGACATATCCAAATATGTCCGCAGCAGGCTTTCAGCCCTGCTTGGAGACAATCCTTCATTTTCCACTTTTTTCAAGATGTTCACCGCTTCCTTCAGACGCGGATCGACGGTAGCCGCAACACCTTGATCCTTAAGCGCTTCCACTCTGGTTTTAATCAGATTATCATATTGTTTCGTGGTCTGCCGCATGCCATCGGCGACACACTGTTCGGCTTTCTCGGGATTCACTTTGGCGATGTTTTCCGCCTGCTCGTAAAGATGATTGGATTTGAAGGAAGCCAGCTTTCCCGCCTGCTCGGGATCCGTAAACCGGCCGCCGGATTTCTGCAGGATCACCTCCAGATCCTGCTGCGAGGCACCGTATGATTCCGCCCCCACGCGATGCCCGGCTACATGGTCCATGTCATGCGCCAGCTTGTCGGCCTCGGCCTGGAAGGCCTCAAATTTTTTTGGATCGGTGGGAATCGGTTCCCCTGTCACTTTACTGTACAGCTCCCGGTTGTAAATCTTCTGGGCGTCCTTGATCGGGACATCCTTGGTCAGGTTGTCCCCGGGCTTGACTTGAATGAAGCTGCCGTGCTTGTTCGGATCGGGAACGAACTCGCCCGGCTTGGCCTTCACCTTGATGGTAAAGTCACGGTCGCTGCCGATCTTGGGCTTGTTGGTGGGGTTGGTGGGCTTAACGATTTCCACATCGTCGGGGTCAACGCCGTAGCGCTGGGCGATCTTTTCCTTCATCACCTGATCCACGTCATCGGTGATGAGCTGCTTCATGTTTTGGTTGTAGGCTGTTTTTAAGGAATCGTCCCCTTTGTTCAGCGCCTGGATGGCGTGCTTGTCTTTCTGACACTCCACCAGGGCTTGTTTGATCTCAGTGGCATCGCCGCCCTTCAAGGCCTCGGCCAGCTTATCCGCCTTCTGCCGCCCGGCCAGGCGACCGGATTCCCAGGCCTGCATGCGGGCCGGGTCATCCAGTTTGGCGGTAAGCTTGGACGCACCGGCGGCCGTATCCGCTCCTTTGGCGGCTTTGGCCGCATCGATTGCCACATTGGCGCTTTCAGCGGCTTTGGCTGCGTCGTTGGCCGCGTCTGCGGCTTTGAGGGCATCCAGTCCCGCATCCATGCCTTCTACGGCCACCTTGGTCCCGCCCGAAGCAAAGTTCATGCCGGCATCCACGGCGCCGTACAAAGCGCGGGCAACCCTCTCTCCCACCGGGACATTCGGATCGAGCACCTTTTTCCAGTTGTCGATGCCGACCACGGATTCGGCAAAACCGATCGGGTCGCAGGCAATGCCGGCGGCCACGTTTTTGGCCATACTCGCGACGCCTTTAACGGCCTCGCCCACTCTCACGGAGGAGTCCACGGGATGCAGGATCAGGTCCTTGGCCGTGTCAACAGCCGCCTGGCCTACGGCCGTATAATTGTCAACGTCGGTCAAGGCCGTGATCACCGCCCCGGTCGTATCTCTTACCCCACGGGCGGCCTCCAGGGCCAGTCTCTGCAGGTCTCCGGGCAGGGCGTCAAGGTCTCGGTTCACGCCTTCTACATAATTCCACATGGTCTCCTGGAGCTGTACCGCAAAAGAGTTGTCCAGCTCCCGCTGTCTTTCCAGTTCGTCCAGGCGCTCCCGCATCTGTTCGATTCTTTCCAGCCCGGCCTGCTTTTCCCGGATCTCGGAGAGCTTTTCCTGAGATTCTTTGATCTGATCCGTAATGGTTTTAATGTCCGCATCAGTGTCCGATTTATACTGTTCCCACGCCGCGGCGTTCTGAACCTCCATGGCCCTGCCTTCCTCAGGATCCACCCAGCCCCATCGGTCCGACCACACCTTGCCCTGACGCATCATCGCGCGCATCGAGCTGTAGTCGGATTGGCTCATCCAGTAAGGCCCGCCCTTGTCCCACGGCGGCTGATACCAGACCTTGCCCTGATACTTGAAACCTGGCGGAATGGGATCGGGGATGACGGTTTCAGGTATCACCGGCTCCTGAACGGAGGACTCGGCTGCAAGAGCTTCCGGCTCTTTGGGGATCACCTCGACTTCCTGTATGGCCTCGCTCTCCGGGAATCCGGGTTCAGCGCCCGGCACATCGGCCCCTGAGGAGCTCAAAAGACTGCCCAGCATGCCGCGGATATCCCTGATGTTCTGGAGCCCGCCCATTCCGAAGAGCTGCAGGAATGCCCCCAGCGTCATCACCAAAGAGCCGCCGGCCACGGCCAAGAGCACCTTCTCGGGTGAAACGGGTTCATTTCCCGTGCCTGGGGTTGCTATGGGCGTCTGCGGATCGCCGTCATCCCGGCCTGCGCCTAGCGGCGGTTCTATTTCCGGCCAAGGGAACGGTTCGGGCTCCAGCATTCGTTTGACTTGCCGCATGTCAAGCGCGCTGATGCGTTCGAGAATATCCTCCGGTGATGCCAGAAAATTCACACCGACTTCTCTGTGTATTTGCATTCTCACTATGACATTTCGATGGCAAATCAAGAAACGACGGTTTTCGTAAAGAATGCCGCCTCCATCCGGACGTTGAGTGTCGGTGCTGATCTGAAGCGCCTCATCGCCGAGTTTGACCGGGCTTGGGCCCGAAACACTTTGCGACGGGCTGGGGCGTTGAGTGAAAAACTGACGCATGTAGTCAAAATGTTTTTTTGCAGCTGCGGCATCGTGGAAAAAATCATACTCAATGTTTGCGTTACTTATTCTGGTGCCGCCGCCGCTGCCGCCGGGGTATTCAGACCATGCGGTTGTCCAGATGTGAAAACTGCCGCTGTTGTTCTTTCCGAACCAGGCTGTATTCATATGCGGCATTTTTTCACGGGCATTGCCGGAAATTACCAGACTGGACAATATCGCAGGCACTTTCAATGTCGAGCTGTCGCGCCGTGCTGCAATCAGATGAAGGTTGATGACATGTTTTTGGCGCAAGCCTTTGCGCGGGTCAACAACCAAGGTCTGCTCGGATTGCCAATAGTTCCTCTCCCAGCCTACCAGGCGATAGACACCCGGCGGGAGCAACGGCTGGGTGTTGTCCGGGTGAAACCAGTCCGCGGCGAATTCGGATTGGTAATAGACACGACCGTCGATGGGCTGCCCGGTCTGCGAATCCTTGAGGATAAACGTAAAGCGGACCCAGTTCTCCTGGCCTTTGGAACGATAGTCCTGGTCATCTGCCGCGGCTTTGGCAACGATGAGCATCAGCATTGCCATGGAGAGGATCAATGCGCGGGATAAGATCGGAATCCATCGCCCTGATGTTTTTATGTGTTTATTTTTAATCATATCTTCATCTTAAAGCGTCTGTCCGCAGCTCCCGCAGAATCTGGCGGCGGATTTGACGGGCTTGCCACAGGCCGGGCAGATGTTCTTCTTCGTGGGAAGGTCCGCTTTTCCCTTCGGCTCACGTGTTACAGCCAGTTTGGCCTCGGCCGCGGTTTGCTTCTGCCCCGGCGCGATCCACGGTTCAATGCCTGAGCGCTGCCTGGCTTCGGCATATAGCTCCCAGAACTCGTTATCCACCGGCATGAAAACCGCGCACTGTTTGAGGATCTGGCAGGCGGTTACCGGGTCGCCGCAGTCCAGGAAGAGCCTGGCGGCCAAGATCCAGATCAAGGGCTGGATGGAGACGGCCGGTTGCCGCAGGAGAAACCGGTACTGACGCAGCGCCTCTTCCCTGCGGCCCGCGCTCTGGAGAGCCAGCGCGTACGTGGACCTGAGAACAAGATTCTCCGGATCCAACGCCAGACCCAGTTCAAAATAATGCGCGGCCATATCGTGAAAGCCTTCCTCGCCCAGCCGGATGCCTTCCAGGGCGGCGAGCCGCGAACCCGTCGCTTGATAGAAAATCCGCTCATCGGGATGATCGATCAGATACCACTGAAGCTCATCCAGGAGCAGATCCAGGGCCACGCCATCGGGTTTGAAAATCTCTCTTTCACGGCTTACGCGGACGGGCAAGGGAATCGGCGGGACATCGAGCTTCCTGCAAACACTTTCCGCCAGCGCGAAAAAAAGGGGTTGGGCTGTATCGCTTCGATTCATGATACAGGTTAAATCGGAAAAATTGCCTGCGCACTATAGAAAGATGTCAGCCCTCAATCTCTTGACCAAGCATCTCCAGCTCTTCGATGGCAGGCGTGGATAAGCCTATGCCGATCACGGGCTTTTCCGGTCTTGAAGGTTTATAGCGGGTATTTCATCATGTTCTGAACACTAGAAACAGATTTACCTTAAGCTTTTCCGGTCTCAGGTTTAACGGCTTCGAGACCCGGCTCAGGTGGCCTTTCCTGAGGTTTCTTCCTTACCTGGTCTTCTCCCCCACGCATACCCTGTTCTTGCCGGTGCGTTTGGCGGTGTACAAGGCCTGGTCCGCCGATTTGATCAGGCTTTCCTTATCCGTGGCATGGTACGGGAAGGTGGCGACCCCCAGGCTGATGGTGGTGCTTATGTGCAGCTGGCCGCCGTTCTTGAACTGCAACCCGGCTATGATGGCGCGCACGTTTTCGGCCAGGGACATGGCCTGGGTCGTTCCGGTTTCGGGCAGGATCAGGACGAACTCCTCACCGCCATAGCGGGCGGCGATGTCCACGTCCCTGATGCCCCGCTTGATGCCCTGCGCCAGTCTGCGCAGGACTTTGTCCCCGAACTGATGCCCGTAGGTGTCGTTGATCACCTTGAAATCATCGATGTCCATCATGACCAGCGAGAATGGTTGTCCGCATTGCTGATGTTTCTGGATCTCGGAATCGAGCAGGAGGTGGAAGTAGCGGTGCACGAAGAGCCTGGTGAGGCCGTCGGTGGTGGCAAGCTCAAAGAGCCGTGCGTTTTCCAGCGAAATAGCCGCCTGGCTCGAGAGCAGCCGCAGGACCTCAAGACGTTCGGTAGTGAAGGCGTTGCTTGAGAGATTGTTCTCCAGGTAGAGGATGCCGGAAAGCTTGCCTTTGTTCATGATAGGCGCGGCCAGGATGGATTTGCACTGTCTGTTCAGGATGTAGCTGTCACGCGTAAAGGCCCCTTCCTGCATGGCGTTGCCCAGGATGACGCTCACGCCTCGGCGGTGGACATAGTTCACGATCGAAACCGCCAGGTCGTTGCAGTCTTCGATAGGGATCGATTGCATGACCCGCACTTCATCGGCCCCCTGCTCCATATCGGCCTCGATGGTGAGCCTGCCCTCGGTATCGAGAATAAAGAAGCCCCGTTGGGCGCCGGCGTTCACGACGGCATATTTCATGATTTTCTGGAGCAGCCGTTCAAGCATGATCTCGCTGGAGATGGCATGTGAGGCCTGCATGACCGTGGAAAAGTCGAGCATGGATAGTGATATGCCCGTTCCCGTCCCGGAACTTAGCGCGTGGATCTCCTTTTCCGGCACAGCGGTTTTTTCCTCCCGCACAAGGTTCGGATAGGCTTGTTGCAGTTGGGTGATCTTGGCTTTCGCTCCCCAATTCCGGTAGGCGCTCAGGGCGGCTTTCATGTAGCCCCGCGCCGACTCTTCGATGCCTTCTTTAAGGTAACACAGGGCGGCCCGTTCGTTTGCAAGGGCTTCAACGCTGGTATAGGCATGCTCGCGTGAAGACTTGACGGCCTGGTCGTACAGTTTGAGCGTCTCTATGCGATCTGGAGTGGCATGCATCGCTTCCGCCATGACCAACAGGTACTTTGGCTGATAATTGGCGGGACAGAGCTCGGCCCAGCGTTTCATCTTCTTAAGCCGTTGTTTTAAGATCCTGAGGATTGCGCGCTGTTCGGCCGGCGGCTTATCTGGATAGACGGCCAACAAGCTCAGGCACCGGTAGAAGTAATGCTCCGGCAGATGATATGCCCCGGTGGGGACCTTCAACAGGGTGTCCATCTCGTTGCCGATCTGATAGGCTTCCTCAAATTGGCCGAAGAGATAACTCGATCTTTCCTTACTCATGAGCATAATAAAGACATCCATTAGGTTGCCGCTCTTGCGCATCATCTCGATTTGTTCGTCGATATCGAAATCATCGGATTTGAGGTTTAAAGGGTTATCCGTCGTCCCTTTCAAATTAAGGCAGAACAGGGTGAATATCTTATACATGTTGCTGATGAAGGGGTCTTTTATACCCGTGATAAAATCCTTGTAGCGGGAATAATCCGTGAGAACATCATCGATGTTATCGCCCATGATGATCCGGCAATGGGTCAGCGCATTGATGCTGTGACCGCAGTAGAGGCGGTCGCCGATATCAAGACCTTCCTGATAGGCCTTTTGAAAGAACGGGATGCACTCCCGCAAGTGGTTCTTCCAGTGTAGAATCATGAAACTGAAGAGGAAATTGACTTTGCAGGCATACCGCTTTTCACCCATCTTTTCATTGAGCCTGAGCGCCATCTCACCGATGGTGTGCGCGGATCTGTAATCCCCCAGGCCGGATCCAAGAATGGAAGCCAGGGCCATGAACCCGAAGCCGGAGACATGAATAAGACTGCGGTGCTTTAAGCTCAGGTTAAGATTCTTGAGCACCGTCGCCGCGAAGAGATTCGGGTTCGAGATATAGGCGGGCATGCCGATGCTTCCGGCCAGCTCGGTGGTCCAGATGATATCTTCATCCTTCATCATGGGCAGGTTCAGAATGTTTTGGATGCCAATTTTTCGCAGCGCCAGCTTGATGCGGATGAGCTCTTTGAGCACCGTGAGTTTGCCGGTAGTGCGGGACAGGTGCACGTTGAAAAACTTGAGGCTTTCAATGCCTAGATCGATCGCCTCATTCAGTTTGCCGATATTCGTGTAGAGCACGATCATGCCATGACAGGCCTTGGCACGGTCGATCTTGTTCCTGGCATTGCTGGTGATGAGGTGAAAGAGCTTCTCCGACTCCTCAAAGTTACGGCTCAAGTATTCGCACTCCATGCGTTCCAGGCAGAGGGCATAGATCAGCTCATAGTCTTCCGACCAGGCAAGATCAGACAAGAGCTCCATCCCGGCCTTCAGGTAATTGGCGGCGGCGGCATAAGCCGTGGCGTCCTTGGCTTTCAGTCCGGCTTTCAGATTCAACTGAGCGACCGCGAGTTTCCTGCTCCGGTTCTCGATCAGAACAGCCGCCTGATTGAACTGATCCGCGATGTAGAAGATCATGGCCGAAAGCTTCTCCGGCGCTGTGGTTTCCAGCAGGCGCCCGGCGATCCGATAATGGAGCCGCTGCCTCTCGGGCGGAGGAATCAACGAGTAGGTGGCTTCATGGATGCGGTCATGATGAAAGCGGTAGAGACCGTGGCCGTAATTGATCAAACCCTGCTGGATAAGTTTGTCCATGGTATTGAGGATGCTTTCGATGGGACGGTCCATGGCCGCAGCGAGCGTTTCGACCTCGAAACGGTTGCCCACGCAGGCGCAAACCTGGATAAGTTCCTGATCTTCCTTGGGCAGACGCGCGATCTTTTCCGCCATGAGCGTGACGACATTGTCGGTCACCTTGAGCTGACGGATGACTTCGACGTCCCATGTCCATCCCAGGTCCGCATCCAGGACCAGATGATTTTCTTCATAGAGGGTTTTCAGAAACTGATTGATAAAAAAAGGATTTCCCAGCGTTTTGGCATGGATAAGGGCGGCCAGGGGAGCGCTGGCGCCGGATTCGCAGCGGAAGAAGTTGGCTATGAGGCGGTTGATGTCGTCTTCGCGCAAGGCACCCAGGGTGAGCGTGCTCATGGGCAGCCCCGTTTTTGCGATCCTCTCCATGGCAAGGCTTAAAATATGGTAGTCCGCCACCTCGTTGTCTCTATAGGCCCCGATCAACAGGAAATGTTTAAGGCTTTTGTCCGTGGCGATGGCTTCGATCAGCCTCAGACTGGCACTGTCGGCCCACTGGAGATCATCAAGGAACAGTACCAGCGGATGCCGCGCTCCGGCAAATACCTTCACGAAGTTTTTGAAAACCATGTCGAAGCGGTTCTGGGTCTCTTCCGGTGCCAGCTCCGGGATATCGGGCTGGGGGCCTATGATAAACCCTATTTCCGGGATGGTATCCGTAATTATTTTCCCATTGGGGCCCAAAGCCAACAAAAGTTCCTCTTTCCATTCCCGGATCCGCTCGCTGCTTTCCGATAGGAGCTGTCTGGACAGACCCTGGAAGGCCTGAATAATGGAGCTGTATGGGACAAAACGCCGCAACTGATCGTACTTGCCGGATAGGAAGTAACCCTTCTTGCCCACGATGGGCTTGCTGATCTCGTTTATGAGGGCGGACTTCCCGATCCCGGGTTCGCCTTTCACGAGCATGATCTCCACGGCCCCCTGGCTCACCCGTTCGAAGGCGCTGAAAAGCACGGCCAGGTTTTCTTCACGGCCGACCAGGACCTGGGGGATGTTGAACTTGAGCGAGATGTCATGCCGGGCAAGCTCGAAGGCCTCGATGCGGCCGGACCTCTGCAGCTGTTCGAGACAAAGCTTGAGATCGGCCATAAGCCCGAAGCTGTTCTGGTAGCGTTCCTCGGGAGTCTTGGCCAAGAGCTTCATGATGATGGAGGAGATCATCTCGGGCACTTCCGGCTTGAGCTCGTGGAGAGCCACGGGCGCCCTGGCGATATGGGAATAGATGATCTCCAGCGGATCTTGGGCGATAAAGGGCACTTTGCCGGCGAGCATCTCGTAGAAGGTGATGCCCAGGGAGTAGAGGTCGGTGCGGTAGTCGACCGCGCAGTTCATGCGGCCGGTCTGCTCGGGCGACATGTACGCCAGGGTGCCCTCGATGACCTTGGGGTTATAGACCTCTTCATTTTTGCGGGTGATCTCGGCGGCGATGCCGAAATCGGTGAGCTTGAGGATATCCTGCTCCTGGTTCAAGAGGATGTTGCTGGGTTTGATATCGCGATGCGTAATGCCGCTGAAGTGCAGCTGGCCCAGGATTTCGGACAGGCATATGGCCAGGTTCAGGAAGCGTTCCAGGCGCATGCCGCCGGTCATGATCTTCTTGAGCGTTACAACGCCGAAATCTTCCACTACCAGGGCCAGGCCGTTCTCGTGTACGATGACGTCCAGGGGCTTGACGATGCCCTGGATGTCAATGCCCATGATCAGACCATATTCGTGCTTGAGGCGGGCGATGTCCGACGGGGATTGATATTCGGTGCGCAGGGCCTTGATGATGACCGTATCCCCGGGCGCGTCCTGCCTGCGCGCCCGAAATATGACCGAACGATAGGTCGCGTCGATCTGTTCAACAATGCTGTAGCCCGGAAATTGCCACATAATTGTAATCAGATATCGTCATTTGACAATGATAAATAAAATCCTATTTCACCCCAGAGAAAATATTAAAGGTAAAAAGGTGGAGTCAACCGGGCAGTATGCGGGCAATGCAACCCTTCTAGGACACCACGGGTGAACCAGCGCCCGACCGGTTTCATTTCCTGCCGACCGGGGCGAGGTAGAGCGTGAATTCCTCCCGGCCGTCGACCTTGAGCAGGCGGTCGATCCCCGGCTGATCGTAAGCCGCGATGGCGCACGTGCCGCAGCCGATGGCCTCGCAGGCCAGATACAGGTTCTGGCATACATGACCGGCGTCCAGCGCGATGACCTTGTAAGCGGCCGGCCCGTAGCGCCACTCCATACGGTACGGGATCGTGGTCCAGATAAAGGTCAGGGCCGCTTGGCCCGGATAGGGCTGGCCGAGCACGGCCTGCTGGATCTTGCGCTTCAGATCCTGCTCGGCGAATTCAAAGGCCAGCTGGTGTTCGAGCGGCAGGTAGCGATAGAGGCCCTGTTCGAGACCGGTTACATTAAGAACGCAGAGATAGGTTTCAAAGCTGTGCCGACAGCCGGCGGAAGGCACGGTGCGCAAGGCATGGCCGGGGTCGAGCACGCGGCGAATGCCTTGCGTGGCCCACAGGAGAAAGGCCACCTCCTTTAAAGCCAGCGGCTCCGGGCGGTACGCCCTGACGCTCTCGCGCCGGGCGATGGCGGTAAACAGATCGATCTTGCCCAGGTCTTTGAACTGCTCTGGTCCCGGCAGGTCAATGCGCCGGACCTGTTCGGCATATGGCTTTTCCACCGGGGGCGACGCCAGGCCCCGGTTCTGAGCGGTCTGTGAGAAATCAACCTGCTGGCGTATCGTATCTTTAAGAAACGCGCGCAATTGTTCTTTGTCCATCGCACGTCCTATTGCGCCCCGGAGCGCATGCGCTCGAACGCCGCCGTCATGGTAGCGGGCGGGGTGTAGAGCCGGGCTGGTGGTTTGCGCATCAAGGTATGAGCTTGGGCGGGACACGTAGTCACGCACAGGCCGCAGCCGATACAGCGTTCCGGTTTGAAATGCACCCTGTCTTGGATAAGCTTGAGGGCCTTGGTGGGGCAGCGCCCGATGCACACGCCGCAGCCGGTGCACAGATCCGCCTCGACCCGGCAGACATAATTGCTCATTACCTCGCGGCTGGGGGCGGGAAAGAGTCTGAGCGCGATGAGCATGCCGCAGCAGCAGGAACAGCAGGCGCACATGGCCTCGACGTTCTGCGAGTTCAAGGTCTGCAGCACCAGGCCTTCCTGCTCGTTGCGCTTTACAATGGCCAGGGCTTCATCGGTGCTGATGGCTCGCGCCATGGAGTTGTCCACATAATATTCGGCGTAGGCGTCAAACTGCAGGCAGGTCTCAAGCGGATGCCGGCAGCCCTTGCCGTACATGCGCACGGCCTTGCGGCACAGGCATTCGGCCACGGCGATGCGGTCCTTGCTTTCAATGATGGCCACGGCATCGTCATACGGGGCAATAGGCCGCTCAGCCAGGATGTGCGTTTCAATCGGGATCGAACGCTGGTGCGGTGTCGGCCGGCTGTGAAAGGACCGCGCCAGGCCGGTAAGGAAATACTCCGAAATATCCTTGAGCAACGTGGGCGTTAGACGGTTGACCTGGAACTCATAGATCCCCACGATGAACGGTATAGCACTGTAGCGCGGCTCGCCGTCACGGCGCAACCGGAACAGCAGGCCTCGCCGGGCCATGTCTTCCAGGTGATCGGCCTGGGCGGCCTGGTCCGTGCCCAGACGCTTAGCGATATCAGCCGCGTTTTCCGGTTCAAGCCCCAGCGAGAGGAAGAGCTCGGCGTCCTGCGGGCTGAAGAGCTGCCTTAAGATCCTGAGCTCGACCCCGCTTGCGGTGGCGGGATATCCGGTCGCCATCCGGTCCAGCTTGTGACGCAGGCGCTCATACACATCCGGCATGGGTCCCCAAATCCTCCCTTGCTTTTGGTTCCATCATAGCGGATGCCCGGCGCGGTGTCCATGGCGAACATCTTTGCTGCGCGTTGCCCCCGGCACTTGAATGTTGCCGATTGACAACACGTCATCGGCCGTTATCTTTAACCTAAAGCGTTTCAATGCCGGAAGTGAAAGTTATTATTCTTAATTCAAGGGAGGTTAAGTAATGGATGATACGTTGTACACGCAGAGACCCTGGCTCAAGAACTATGACAGGCATGTGCCCCCCAATCTCAACTATGATAACAAAACCTTCTGCGAAAGGTTCCGGGACGTGGTCGCTCAGTATCCGGATAAGCCGGCCGTCATCTATCTCGGCAAGTATTTAAGCTTCAAGGATCTGGATCTGCTCTCGAACCGGCTGGCCCATTACCTGAAGCAGAACGGGCTGAAGCCGGGCCAGGTCGTGGGTTTGAACCTGCCCAATCTTCCGGCCCATTATATCGCCGTATTGGCGGTGCAGAAGGCGGATGGCGTTTCATCCGGGCTCTCGCCGCTCTTGACACCCAGCGAGCTGGTGCACCAGATCAATGACTCCGGGACTCAGATCGTCCTGACCGTGGATGTCCTGTATGAAAAGATCTACGAAGCCGCGCCCAAGACCAAGCTCTCCACGGTGCTCGTCTCCTCCATCGCGGACTTTCTTCCCCCTCTCAAGGCCTTCCTGGGCACGCTTTTGAAGAAAATCCCCCAGGCCGAGGTCAAGCCGATTGCCGGGGTCAAGGTGGTGCGTTTCATGGATGCCGTCAAGTCCATGCCCCAAACCGCGGTCATGGGCTCCAAGGGCATGGACGAGGTCCTGTACATGATGTACACGGGCGGCACGACCGGCCCGGCCAAGGGCGCCCAGCTCACCCAGAAGAACGTCATGTGCAATATCCAGCAGATCAAGGCCTGGCTGGAAACCGGGCCGACCGATCTTTTCTTAAGCGCCTTCCCGCTCTTTCATATCGCGGGTCTGTGCCTGGGAGCCTCATCCCTGCTGGACGGCATCACCCAGATCGCCGTACCCAACCCCCGGGACACCCATTTCCTGATCGAGGCCATCAAGAAGTACAAGCCCACGGCCCTGGTGAACGTCACCACTATATTCCTGGAGCTCATGAAAGTGCCGGCGTTCAAGACCCTGGATGTATCGTGCCTGCGCTGGTGCATGTCCGCGGCCCAGCCCTTCCCGCCCGAGAACATCAAGGAGTTCGAGGCCATCGTGGGCCAAGGCAAGCTCATCGAGCTCTACGGCATGACCGAGACCTCGCCCGTGACCTGCTGCCTGCCGCGCTACGGCAAGAAGAAGCCGGGCTCGATCGGCATGCCGCTGCCTGACACCACCTTCAAGCTGATCGATCCGGGCACGGGCGAGCCCGCCAAGCTGGGCGAGCCCGGCGAGATCGCCATATCCGGGCCGCAGGTCTTTACCCTGGGATACTACAACCAGCCCGAAGAGACCGCCCACGCCCTGCGCGACGGCTGGATGTACACTGGTGATGTCGCCAGGATGGACGAGGACGGCTACTTTTTCATCGTGGACCGGCTCAAGGACATGGTGATCGTCTCGGGCTTCAAGGTCTTCACCCGCGAGCTTGACGATGTGCTGGCCTCACACCCCGACATCCAGTCCGCGGCATCATTCGGCATCCCCGACCCGGAGCGGGCGGGCTCGGAGCGCGTGGCCTGCGCCGTGGTATTGAAGCCCGGTATCGAAAGCGGCGACGCCGAACGCGACAAGATCCTGGCCTACTTGAGAGAAAAAGTGGCGCCCTACAAGGTGCCCAAACGCGTCCTGTTCATGGATCAGCTCCCCACCAGCGGCGTGGGCAAGGTTTTAAAGCGCGAGCTCAAGCAGATGGTGCTGCAGCAGGGTCTGTAGATTTACGGTGCACCGCTAAAAAACTGGGCTGCCGCTCGGCAGGCCGCGATGGGGTGTGCGCCCATGGCGGTTTCGTCCGAGAGTACGATGCCCCGGTAACCCTTGATGAGCGCTTCATACAAATAGCAGACCTCGGAGCGGGTCGGGTGGGGGTGGGCCGTCATGTGCTCCAGGACCTGACCGGCCAGCATGACCGGCGCCCCGATCTCGCTCAACCGGTTCGAAAACGCCAGCACGGCTCTGGCCATGGCGCAAGAACCCAGCTCCGCGCCGAGATCGCCCCTGCAGAGCCACAGCTCATCGGCCGCGTTCGCGATTTTGTGGGCGTCCTCCAGCGCGGGGCCGCGCTCCAGCTTGGCGATCAGGAATACGGAAGGCCCGCACCGTTCGCGCAGGCGCGCCATCTCATGGCCATCACGGACATACGAGAGTGCATAGCGCATGCCTGCCATGTGCCGGGTCTGTTCATAAATGGCGTAATCCTTGGGTCCTAAATCCTCCAGCCGGCAGCCGGATGCAGTATAGGTGATGCCCTTGCGCGGCGTAACAGGGCCGCCCGTGAGCACGCGCACCCGCAGGTGTTGTGGGTTGTTTGAAATGATGGCCAGACAAATGCGGGCATCGTCCAGCACGATCTGACCGCTGGAATTGCAGGCGGCCTTAAAGAAATCCGCATGCGGTACGGGCAGCGCATCCGGACGGTCCGTGCTTGCCTCACAGATCAATTCGAGCTCGGTTCCGGGTGAAAGCACGCGCGGCTCAAAGCGGCCCAGCCGCCACTTGCCGCCCTGCAGGTCGAGGATGAGCGCGGGCCGGGGGTCACACCCGTCCAGGAACGGCACCAGCCTATCCAGCCAGGCTTGCAGTTCATCCAGTTCCAGATGCGAGGTGTTCAAACGCAGCGCACTCGCACCGGCTTCCAGCATCCCTTTCCATACGGCCGCATCCCGACTGGCCGGTCCCACGGTAGCGATAATCTCATAATCCATGGCTGTAGCAATAGCGTATGTCGGCTTGAAAAAAAATATAAAAGGTAAGCGAGGGAATAAGAGGGTCAAAAAGGTGCTGTAGCCAAAAGCAATCGGCTCATAAATGCAAAACAAGATTCTTTACGGAGATTATCATAGCGGAATAATTTGATGCCCCGCGGCTTGCTGCGGAGTAGCTCATGGCAGTCTTGTTACTACATCAGGAATTCCCTGTAGCATTATGCATAGGCCCTTTATCGGGATCTACCGCCTTTGGGGGAGAAGAGGCCCGGCTACTTCTCAGGCGTACAGAGGCTTTCCCACAGCTCCTGATCTGATGATCTCTTCACATATAAGGCCATGCGACCGGATGCGTCGTCAACCCTCTTGAGTGTGCCGATCAACGAGAGTGGATGGTTTTCGAAATACGCCATGACGGTCTGGTCCGGACCGACGCGATCCTTGTCCTTGGTAAAACCCTTGATCGGCTCGACATTGTTGAAGCAAATGCCATGTTTACTGATATCCTGCACACAGGCGCGCTCCAGAACATCGACTGCTCCGGTAAGAATCATGAGCAAGGCCTTGTCTTCCAGAGGCTTGCGCGGGCATTTCCGTTCTTCCTTCAGCCTGGAGCCGGCATTAGCCATTGATCTTAATCTGAGCTGCATAAATTTTGACTCCTTTTTGTGTTATGCTCCATCAGTTAAAAGCAACGTATGTGCCAAGTTCTGTCTCAAAGATGTTCAGCCGATGGCATCACATATCTCAACGATGAATCCAGGATTAGATCGTGGCTCAGGCAACGTTGGCCATATACGTATAGCAGCCGATCTGTTATCGACGCGCGTTGCGCCAAGGACCCTCTGGCATGTGACATCTCATGCTATGGGTACTATATTGCCCAGGGGATGGAAATAAAGTTCCAGATAGAGATCCGGTCTGGTTACAATTAAACAGACAGGCTTGGCCAGAAAAGGCTGGTTTTCAGCGACGGCCTTGAACGGTGACGGCCGTGATCGACCCAATAGACGCACCCCGGGCCGGAAAAGGCTTATCGGGGGCGGCATTCATGAGGAATTTCCTTATAGCACGGTTCACCTCAAGCCGTCAAATGCCTGGACGAAAGCCTTGGGGATCTTGTTGCCTGCCGAGAGCCTGCTATGCTTTTGCCCGGCGCAGCGTCAGCGCGATACGTCGTCGTTTCACATCCACTTCCAGCACGCGCACCACAACCTTCTGGTTCACCTTGACCACCTCGTTGGGGTCTTTCACATAGCGCTCCGCGAGCTGGCTGATGTGCACCAGCCCGTCCTGGTGTACGCCGATATCCACGAAGGCCCCGAAGTTGATGACATTGGTGACGATGCCCGGCAGCTCCATGCCGGGCCGCAGATCTTCCAGGCCGTGCACGCCTTCGGCAAAGGCAAAGGCTTCGAAGGATTGCCGGGGGTCGCGGCCGGGCTTGGCCAGCTCGGCCATAATATCCTTGAGCGTGGGTTCGCCCACGGTCTCGCTCAGATAGCGGCTAAGGTCGATGCGGGCGCGCAGGCCCTCGTCCTGCATCAGATCTCTCACGCCACACTTGAGGTCCGCGGCCATGCGCTCCACGATAGGGTAGCGCTCCGGGTGCACGGCGCTGGCATCCAGGGGGTGCGCCCCATCCCGGATGCGCAGAAAACCCGCAGCCTGTTCAAAGGCCTTGGGCCCCAGGCGGGGGACCTTCTTGAGCGCGGCCCGGCTCGGGAAAGGTCCATGCTCGGCGCGATAGGCAATGATGTTGCCTGCCAGGGTGGGCCCCAGTCCGGAGACATAGGTGATCAGCTCCGGGCTCGCGGTGTTGACCTCGACGCCCACGGCATTCACGCAGCTCTCGACCACCTCGTCCAGCTTGGCCTTGAGCTTGGCCTGATCGACATCGTGCTGGTACTGGCCCACGCCGATCGATTTAGGATCGATCTTGACCAGCTCCGCCAGGGGGTCCTGCAGGCGCCTACCGATGGAGACCGCGCCGCGCACGGTCACGTCGTAATCGGGAAATTCACGGCGGGCCGCCTCGGAGGCGGAGTAGACCGAGGCCCCGCTTTCGTTGACCATGAGCACGGGGAGCTTGAGGTCGAGTTCCCGCACAAAGGCCTCGGTCTCGCGGCCGGCGGTCCCGTTGCCGATGGCAACGGCCTCGATGGCATACCGCCCAATAAGCTCCCGTATGGTCCGGGCGGCCTCATCCGCGCGGGCGGCGGACTGCGTGGGGAAGATCACATCATGCCCCAGCAGCTCTCCCTGACCGCTCAGACACACCACCTTGCAGCCGGTGCGGAATCCCGGATCGATGGCCAGCACGCGGCGGCCGCCCAGGGGGGCGGCCATGAGGAGTTCGCGCAGGTTCTTGGCGAACACCCGGATGGACTCTTCATCCGCGCGGGCCTTGAGCGTGGACTTAAGCTCGTTCTCCAGCGAGGGCGCCAGCAGCCGTTTGTAGCCGTCATGTGCCGCCAGTCGCACCTGTTCCGTGCAGGCATTGCTTCCGCGGCAGACCTGCCGCTCGATGCGCAGCAGCGCCTGGCCTTCATCCGGTCGGAGCGCAAGCTTGAGAAAGCCTTCCGCCTGACCGCGCAGCATGGCCAGGATGCGGTGGGCCGGCGCCTTGCCGGCCAGTTCTTCCCAGGCGAAATAATCCTGATAGGTATGCGCTTCTGCTTCCTTGCCTTTGGCGACCTCGGAGACGATGCGGGCCTCCTTTTCGAAAAAGGCCCGCATCGTGCCGCGTAGGGCGGCGTCTTCCACGATGCGCTCGGCCATGATATCCCGGGCGCCCTGCAGGGCGTCTTCCGCCGTTTCCACACCCAGGTCCTCTTTGATGAAGGCCCGCGCCTCGGTAAGCGGGTCAATCCCGTCCGGTTGAAGGTAAAGCAGGTCAGAGAGCTTCTCCAGGCCTTTCTCGCGCGCCATTGTAGCCCTGGTGCGGCGCTTGGGGCGGTAGGGCAGGTAGATGTCTTCCAGCACGGCCAGGCTGGACGCCGCCAGTACGGCGCCGCGAAGCTCATCGCTGAGAACCTCCTGCTCGGAGAGCGATTTGAGGATCACCTTGCGCCTGGCATCAAGCTGCGTCAGCTCAGAGAGCCTATCCCGGATGGCCGCGATGGCGACCTCATCGAGGGAACCGGTGAGCTCCTTGCGGTAGCGGGCGATAAAGGGCACGGTCGCCCCGTCTGTGAGCAGGGCATCCACCGCTTCCACCTGCCGGGGCTCGATGCCCAGTTCCCGGGCAAGCTGGGGATAAAAGGTTTCGCGCACCACCTCTGCCTAATCTGCCTGCGTCTTGCTGTCAACTCTTACCTGGGGCTGTTGTCCAATAAGGAGCGGTGATGATTTTTGAGGCCTGAGATCCTTCGCTAAAGTTTATCCTTAAGGAACGAAGGGCTCAGGGTGACATCTTAACATTCTGTTTGGAGCGATATCCAACCCTGATCCAACGGGATGGTCGGTCATTCCGCAAGGGAACCGATCGTCTCTGGATTACTATTCATCACTATTATCTGTATGCTCATCAAAGACAATGTCATCCATATCTATGGAGCATTCAGCATCGCCTTCATCAACAGCCTCGATAACGTCGCCACTCTCTATCGGAGCAGTTATGCGGCGATCTTCCGCGCTTGCGAGCGTAGCGGACCAACGTCTTCCTCTCTTTCTCTTGTGAATCCCTTTTGCCGCATCATTTTGATTTACTCCACATGAAGGACAAAGGGGCTCTGGTCTTCCCAAGTCATAAAACATGGTACAGCACTTATAGCACTTGTACCGCTTCCCAAGGTCCTTCGGAAAAATTTCCTTCTTCAGGGGTGACTCCATTACCGTGGCAGGAAGCTCTGTTATCTTGGGTTGCTTCTTCTTCGAAGCAGTAGCTCCAGCAGTTTTCATAATATTCTATCCTTTCTCACTGGCATGTTTCATTTTCAGTAATTCTTGATTATACTATGTTTTAAATATAATTACAACACCTTAATATTTATTACATCAGTTTAAGCATCAATGATCCAAGATAACATCTACTCTCTCCCATATAATTCCATTTATGGCACTAGCCAATTTATTATAGGAACATTATATCCAGACATACTCACCCTGCAATCCATACTCACTGCATAGAGCCTTGGGGTCATGCGGAATAACGAGGTCTGGTCTCAACCATCAACAAAATATCCAATGGTGATACCAGACCTCGGTGGGTTCTTACCAGCTGGGGCGTATAAAAGCATCAGCCCATGATCAGGAACTATAGTTGATCATGCTTTCGATACGGCCGATCACCTCTTTTACCGCCGCGTTCATGTCCGCTACTTCGGCTTGAACCGCCTTTTGCGGGCACAGGGAAACACACCAGCCGCAGCCCTTGCATTTTTGGGCATCATGGAAAACCCTGTCCTTGTCAAAGGTGAAGGCCTCGACGATGCATCCCTCCAAGCACTCCCGACTCCGGCAGTCTTTGCAGATCTGTCCATCCACCGTGATCGTCATGCCTTTGAGTCTTACGATGGAATCCTGAGCCTTCTGGGGGAGGTATCGGGCGGAAGACATGACCGTACAGCAGCAGTGACAGCAGAAACAGACCGTGAGCAGCGTGCCGGTGTTCGGGATGCCATAGAACAGGTTGTCCATCAGGACACGGCCTATCATGGGGGTCAGGCCGAGGCCCACCATATGCCGTGCATGCGCGATGGCCTCGCCTACACCCAGCGGCTGGGCGATCCATGGCGCCAGATCCATGGTGCCCTGTCCCATGAGAAGGCAGGAGTTCTCGATCGGGTAATTCTTGCAGCCCTTGGAGTCTCGGCAGTGGCAGCGGTTGATGGTAACGCGATAGGCCGAGCGCTTGATAAGCTCCTCCAGCACCTGCAAGGGCAGATAAACGTTCTGTGGGCTTTTCAATTCCTGATTGATGGGCAGATAGGAAACGTTGAAATTCCTGCCCGAGAACAGTGGGACCGCCATGGCCGCAAGTATCTTGCCGATGACGGGGAGCTGGGTGGCCTTGGCGCTGAGGCCGGTGATGGGCCAGACCTTGGCGAGAAACGACAACCACCATGTGGGTCTCCAGGACATGTGCGACAACCTCCTTCAAGGGCATACTACGATCAGCAACATTGATTATGAACACAATCCCGGGCTAGGGTTTGAGATAGCCCAAGGCCACATTCTCATCGATCAGCACGCGATCCCTGGAACTCCTGCCGGCAATGATGAATTTTTCCTGTGCGGCCAAGCGGCGCAGGGCGCTGATGGATTCAAAGGGTATTCTGACCACGACTAGGTTGGCGACGGCAATGGGGATAACGCCACCCGGATCGAGCTTGGCCGTATAGGTGACGCGCGTATGCTCCCGGTCGACATATTCCAAGATGACGGCGGCATGCACATACTTCATGCGCACATGGTTTTGGGCCACGGTTCTGATCTGATCATCGTCAAACCCCCGCATATCGATCAAGGCATATCCGCGCCTATAATCCATGCTGACCACGATATGCACCAGGGATTCGCGCCGCTTGAGCGGCCACGGCAGCTTGGTGATATTAAGGACGATCATGTCCTCGCCTTCGAGCTGCTTGATCTTTTCGGCATGCACGGTGTCCGCCATCCAATCCTCGGCCGCCTCTACATCGCGCAGGATCGCGGCCAAGACCTCCAGCCGGGCGTTCACGATACCCACGCCCTTGAACTCATCAATAGCGCTGCCGGGAACATCGCGGGTATAGACCCTGATGGCGTCGCGTTCCTTGACCAGTTTCCAGCCGACATCATCCGCACTTGCAGGCGTATGACCGATCACCATCAACACAATCGCCAGTCGGAGCATCCTGTTCATACCTCCCCCCTTCATTCAAAATGCTATTGAAAATGACATACGTTGTTGATGACGGACAGCTATGCCCTAGCGGCCCGGTGCACATGGAAGACGCACTGCGGCGCGCCCATGGCCTTGCAGGCGACTTCCTCCACATGCAGCTTTTCCCCGGATATGGTAGCGGCATACCCGGCCACGATGCCGGCATAGAAATGGCACACCGGCTTGCTGGAATTGGGCAGCCAGCGCGCCTCCTGTGAATTGGTGAGCATGACTTTCAGGGGCAGGGAGGAAAAATCGAAATCCAGATGCCCCCAGCCGCCTTCATCCGTGATCAGACGCGAGACCATGTTCATGGTCTTGTTGAAGAAACGCGCCATGAGCGGGTTGCCCTGCACTTCATCGATGATCCGGCTGTGCACGATCAGCGGTACCAGCACCTTTGGCACCCACTTGTTATGTGCCAAGGACTGCGAAACCTCCCACGTGCACAGCTGGACGCCTAAGTCGTACAGGGTACGGTTCTTCTCCTCCTCCCCCAGCTTCTCGTCCAGGAGCGTGTGCAAGAGTTTGATGATGACCGCGCCGGCCATGATCTCCTCCACCCCGCCGATGCCGATCCGGCCATTCTTCAGATCCACATCATGGATCTCGAAGGCCGTGGCGCCCATGAAGGCCCTGATCAACACCTGCAGCCGCTTTGACAAGAGCGGCGCATTGGCGATGGGCTTCAGAAAACAACGCACCAGGACAGGGTGCTTTTCCAACATGGTCATGACCGACAAGAGCACTTGAATCTTTAGACGTTTAACGATGTTCATGAGTCCTCCTCCCTTGGATGAAAGTATTTTAAAAAACACGCCCCCATCACCCAGGCCCCTGACGGGGAAATAGGGGTGGGGATGGGGGCGAGATATCAGCTTTTTATTTTTTGGTGATGATCAGGTTGTCGAGCCCCATCTCCTTGAGCGCCACCGGGAACATCTGGAAGGCGGGTCGCACCACGGGCAGGAGCTTGAGCATGGCCGTGACCTTGCCGCCCTGCTTGACCTTGCCCCTGGTCACGGCCGCCACCGGGTTCTCGTGGCCGTGCCAGAAGGAGTGCGAGAAGTCCGCGGCCTGCTTGGACCACACGTCCTCCTTGAGTTCGCACGGCCCCAGGTAGTAGCTGCCGTAATAGCCCGGTTTGGCGGGCGGGTTCTTGAGGTCGATGGTGATCTCGGCCTCGGGGTCGGTGTAGATGAACTTGATGATGATGCCGGCCTTGGCCATCTTGGGGCCGATCTTGTCATCCTTGAGGATCCTCTCCATGAAGTAGCCGTAAATCCGGTACAGGTCGTTAGCATCCTTGTAGTACATGCCCATCTTCAAAAACCTCCTTTTCTCAATTGCCCTTGCGCTGGTCGAAGCGCCTGCCATAGAGGAAGCTCGCCAGGGTGATCCTGAGCATCTGCACCGTGCCGCCCGCCACACACCAGGCCCGGCCGTCACGCAGCATCCTCTCCACCGGGAACTCCTTGCTGTAGCCATAGCCGCCGAAGATCTGCATGGCTGTGTTGGTGACCGCGATGACCATCTCGTTGGCAAAGCACTTGGCCATGGAGGCCTCGTAGATGGACGGCAACCCCTGACCGGCGCCGCAGGCCGCGCGGTAGACCAGCAGACGGGCGGCGTCGAGCTGCATGGCCATGTCCACGGTCATGAACTGGATGGCCTGGAAGTCGCAGATAGGACGGCCGAAAGCCTGGCGCTCCATGGCATAGGCTCGTGCAACCTCCAGCGCGCCGCCGGCCACGCCCAGGCACATGGCGGCATTGCCGCAGCGCTCGATGTCGAAGGTGCTCATGAGCTTGCCAAAATCGCCCGGCTTGACCACCAAGTTGGCCTTAGGCACGCGCACGTCCTCGAAGATCAGGTCGCAGGAAGGCATGCCGCGCAAGCCCATGAACTCCTCCTGCTTGCCGAAGGAAAAGCCGGGCATGCCGTTTTCCACCAGGAGGCCGCCGATAGCCTTGTAGCCTTTTGCTTGGCCGAAACGGGTATAGACCATGTAGTGGCTGGCGTGCCCGCCGCCGGTAATGAACACCTTGCGGCCGTTGAGGATATAAGCGTCGCCGTCCTCGACGGCATGCGTGGTGAGCGCGGTCAGGTCCGAGCCGGCCTCGGGCTCGGTCATGCATACCGAGACGCTCTGCTCGCCGCTGCAGACCTTGGGGATGATGGCGCGCTTCTGGTCCTCGGAGCCGAACAGGTCGATCACCCGCACCGGGCCCACATTGGACTCAAAGACCGGGGCCGCGATCATGGGGCTGTACTTGGCCAGTTCCTCGATGGCCAGCACGGCATTGATCCCGGGCTGTCCGCCGCCGCCATAGGCTTCCGAGAGGGTCATGCCCAAGAGGCCCATCCCGGCATAGGTGGGCATGAGCCGGTAGGGGAAGTCGGCCGTGGCGTCGATGGCTTTGGCGAGCTCCTTGAAGTTCTCGCGCTCGCCCATGGAACGCAGGGTCTGGATCAGCATCTTCTGTTCGTCGCTCAGCGAAAAGTCCATGTATGTGCTCCTTGATGGTTTATTTATATTGTGGTGCAGACTGCATCGATATCAGGAAGGTGTTCGATGTCCATAACCAGGTCCACCAGGCGCTGCAGGGCGGCCTGGTCCCGCGCGCCGGCAAAGCGCTTCAGCTTGGCGACGATGTCGGCCATTTCCATGGGGTCGCGCGGGTCGCCCTTGGGCGTATCGACCTGCCGGACAAGCTTCTCTCCGTCCTTGAGTAGGATCTCCACGCGGCTGGCGGTCTTGTCCGGGTAGACCTTGTTCAGCTCGTTGTCGATAGCCACACTGACGCGCTCGGAAAGAGCGATGAGCTCCGGGTCGGCGATGCGCTTTTCGGTCAGCTGGTTTGGCCCCAAAGCGCCATCCAGCAGGCAGGCGGCCACGCAATAGGGGATGGAGAACTGGGCCGCCACAAAGGTCGGGGTGGTCAGCCCCTTGCCCACGGCAATAAAAGCCACGCCATAGGTGAAGACCTCCACCTTCTGCACCTCGTTGGCACTGAAGTGGTGGTCGCGCATAAGCTCAAGGGTGGCCTGGGCCGCGCCGTGCGTGTGGCGGCAGGCGGTGTAGGGTTTGAAATAGACATCGCTCACAGCATAGTGCTGACCAAGCTGATCCGTGATGCGTTCGCAGCGGGGCTCGGCCCGCAGCGCAATCTGCGTGAAACCGCCCTTGAGGGCCGTGCCTTCCAGCACCTGCGGGCAGCCCGTCAGACCTGAGAGTGCCAGGCCGGCGGCGGTGATGCCGGCTAAAGCCGCCTGGCCGCCCTGCACGATCTTGATGGTATGTCCGCCCATGAGCTGTTCGGCCATGGACAGGGGCAGGAGATAGCCGGAGTTGGACAGGGCATTGAGCATGCCCTCATCATCCAGACGCATGAGCCGGGCCGCCGCGGCGGCGGCGCCGAAAGTGCCGCACGTTCCGGTGGGCAGGAAACCCGAGAGGGTATGATAGGGATGCATGGCCGCGGCTACGCGGCAGCAGGCCTCATAGCCCGCGATAATGGCCTCCAGGACCTCGCGGCCGCTGGAGCGCTCGCGCTCGGCTAGGGCGAAGGCCGCGGGCATGACGGCCGAGACCGGGTGGTTGCCGCCGAAGCGCACGCCGTCCTGGGCCTCGATGGCCTCGGCCAGGACGCCGTTTACAAAGGCCGCGATATGGGCCGAGGTGGAAAAGCCGCACCCCAGGGCATGCGCCTGTGCTTCAGAGCCCAAGGCGCGGCAATAGTTCACCACGGACTGCACGGCAGCGAGCTTGAGCGAACCATAGATATTGGCGACCCAGTCCAGGATGCAGAGCTTGGCCTTGTATACGACATCGGCCGGGACGTCTTCGAGCTTCAGGGCCGCGCAGAAGGCGGCCAGCTGTCTGGTTTCATCCATACATGTTCCTCCAAGCTATACGCTTACACATAGCCGCGCTTCTCGTAGATGGCGATCATGCGGTGCGGGTCAAGGACCTCGCGGATGACACGCAGCTCATCGGCCGTGGGTGGTTCGGTCTCGTGCACATCGGGCGCGACCTTCAATTCCCAGGGCGTGAGCTTGACGATCTCGTCCACGCTGCAGCCGGGATGATAGGACGCCAGGTAGGCCTCCTTGGTGTGGTCGTCGAAGCGCATGACCGCCTTGTTGGTGATGATCACCTGCGGCCCGGTGTCCGGCGGCAGTCCCCAACGCTCGCGGCTGCCGGGGCCGTCCAGGTAGCCGGGGGTGGTGATGAAGTCCACGCGCTCGGCCAGACTGCGCTTGTCATGCAGGGCGATGATGAGCACGCGCCTGGCCAGCGCGCCGATGGGGTTGGCCCCGCCGCTGCCCGGCAGGCGCGAGGCCGGGGCGTGGTAGTCGCCAATGACCGTGGTGTTGATGTTGCCGAACTTGTCCACCTGGCTGCCGGACAGGAACCCCACGTCCACCCACCCGGCCTGCAGGAACATGCCCATCACGTCGATCAACCCGCCCACCATGGCCGCTCCTGGGTTCAGGCAGGGATCACCCACCGAAAGGGCCGGGCGTGTAGGCCGGGCGTCATAGACCCCGGATTCCTGCATCATGGTGGCGTGCGGGGCGTGTGTGTGCTTGGCGATATTGGCACTCATGGTGGGGAAGCCCGTGCCCACGATCACCACGTCGTGGTCGCGAATCTCGCGCGCTCCGCAGCAGGCCATGAGCTCGGGTTTGATGTAAGCGCTGGTGTGCGTGCTCATGCGTGCTCCTTCAGTAGGCATAGGAAACCGGGTAGCTCCAGTCGAACGCGGCCTGGAGCTTCTTGTACTGGGCATAGCCGAATTTCTGGATGTAGTGCTGGGTGTAGGCGGTGCGGTCCACAAGGCCGTAGACCCATTCGTCCAGAAAGGCCTGAAAACCTTCCTCGGTATTGGAGGCCTGCTGGTAGACGTAGCCGAAGCCGAAGTCGGTGTCATAGAAACCGGGGGTGTAGCCGGGATGCGCGCCGAAGGGCTCCTCCACCACGGCCACGGTCTTGAAGGCCGGTACGATGGTGCGCGAGGGGTCCTTGCCGATGGTCTCGCGGCTCACGATGCGCTCGCAGCTCACGATGACCTTGGCCGCGGCGTTCGCCCCCCACTTGCAGTCGCCGGCGATGCCCCACATCTGGGCGTTGCCGTCCTCGTCGGCCTGCTGCACATGGATGACGGCCACGTCGGGCTTCAAGGCCGGCACGAGCATAACCGGCCGTCCGTCGAAGGGCGAATCGATCATCTTGAACTTACCATCACCCATGAAGGAGCTGACGCGCATCAGGTCGGTGCCCACCATGTCCTTGACCGGCACGAAGGGCATGCCCATGGCGCCTGCCATGAGCATCATGGGCAGCGACAGGTTGGTGTACTCCTCCACCTCGATTGTATGCGGGATGCCTTTTTCGATCGAGCGGCGGTAGCAGCGCGCCAGCCCGTAGAGGCCCAGCGAGATGAAGGTAGAGATGAAGCGCTTGACGCACCCGGCGCCGATCAGGATATCGAAGTCGTCGGCCGCGTTGCTGCGCGTGATGGTGAGATCCTTCTTCTGCTGCCGCACGATCTCGTGCACGGCGGAAAAGGGCGGCCGGCAGACATAGCCGCCCATGAAGACAAAGGCACCGTCCGGCACATGGTCCCGGATGGCCGCCTGCATGCTCATGACCTTGCTCATTCCCTCCCTCCCATTAAACGTTTACGAGAGCTGATAGCGGGTGCGGCTGATGATCTCCTCCTGGGCGATCTCGGAGAGGCCCGTGAACTCGGCCGAGTAGCCGCTGACCCGCACGATCAGATCGCGGTACTTCTCCGGGTGGCGCTGGGCGGCCCTCAAGACGGCCGTATCGAGCATGTTGAACTGCACCTGGGTGCCGCCGTTGGAAAAATAGGTCCGGATCAGCATGATGAGGTTGGCGGTCGCGATCTTGGCGCCGGGAAAGCGCATGTTGAGGTTGGCGCCGTTGGTGACGAGCCTGATGGGCAGCTTGGTCACCGAGTTCATGACCGCCGTGGGCCCGGCCTTGGCCGTGCCGTTGGTGGGCGTGATGCCGTTGCCCAGCACGTCGCCCGCGGCCCTGCCGTCCGGCGTGGCGCCGGTGAACGACCCCATGGCGATATGGAACCCGACCGAGAAGATGCCCGGCCAGAAGGCGCCGCCCCGGAAATTGCGATAGGGTTTCAGCACGTCGCAGAAGTGCTCGATGACGCGCACGGCTTCTGCGTCCACCGCGTCGTTATCGTTGCCGTACTTGGGCAGGCGCGTCAGGAAGTAGCGGCGCTTGTCTTCGGCATCCAGCCAGTCGGTGGCCAGCCAGCCGACAAGCTCGGGCATGGTAAAGCGCTTATCCTCGAACACCGCCTTCTTAACGGCATACAGGCTGTCCACCACGTTGGCGAAACCCATGAACTGTACGCCGGTCGAGTTGTACACCGCGCCGCCGCGCGTGACGTCGAGCGCCTTGTCCAGGCTGCCGTCGATCATGGCCGAGGCAAAGGGCGAAGGCACCAGTTCCGCGATTGCCTGGTCCAGGGCCTGCATGCCCCTGACCACCTGGCGGACAAAGTGCCTTACCTGGGCGTCATAGGCCTGCCAGACCTCCTCGAAGGTTGCGAAGCCGGCCGGATCGCCGGTCTGAAGACCCGAGAGGTAGCCGAAGATATTGTCGATGCCGTTGCTCAGGGCGAACTCGAGGCATTTGATGCCGTTGAACTGCACCGCGAAGGTGGAGCCGAAGGTCTTGCCCTGGGCATTGGGCTCCAGACAGCCGCAAACGCCGTAGTCGCGCGCATCCTCCAAGGTATGCCCGGCCCTGACCAGAGCTTCGACGATGACCTCGTCGTTGAAGAAGTGCATCAGCACGCCGTCCTTGGCATACTCGGCCGCGCCCTGGAAGAACGTGTCAGGGGCCTGAGCACTGATGCGCACCCCGAAATTGGGCTGCACGGTGCGCACATCCGCATAGGCCTCCAGCCCGATGAAGCTCAGCTCGTTGGTGGCATCCTGGCCCGTCCGGTCAAGGCCGCCCACGGTCACGTTCTGGGTGGTCTTGCCCTCGGTGCCCTCGCCGCCGGGGATGAAGGCCTCCTCCAGCACGTTCCAGATCTCGTTGGTCTTGATGAAGAGCAGCGCCAGAAGTTCCCGGGCCAGCTCCGGCGTGATGCGCCCCGCCGCTTTATCGGCCTGGTACCAGGGCATAAGCACCTGGTCGATGCGGCCCAACGAGATTGAGTTGCCGCCGGACTCGATCTGGGAGATCAAGTGGATGAAGTACAGGCTCTGCACGGCCTCGTGAAAGGTGCGGGCCGGGTGCTCGGGCACCTGGCGGCAGACCGCGGCGATGCGCCTGAGCTCGATGGCGCGCGCCTGATCTTGAGCGCACGCGGCCAGCTCCTCGGCCTTGTCCGCGTAGCGCCGCGCGAAGCTGACGGCCGCCTTGAGCGAGCGGATCGCGGCTTCATAAAAGCGGCCCTTTTCGCCCGCGCGCTCATTCTCTGAAAGGAGATCAAGCCTCTCTGCGGCATCCCGGATGATGCCGGAGATACCCTGCTCAAGCACCCTGGTATGGTTCATGGTGAAATGGCCGATGCCGTAGGTGATCTCGAGCATCATGGTGAAGATGTACTTGTCCATGTCCTCGGCCACGTCCGCAGGCAGCAGTTCGGCCAGCCGCTCCTCCACGGTGCGGCCCTGCCAGAAGGGCAGGATCTCTTCTTTGAGCTCGCGTTTCTCGGCTTCGCTGATGAGCGCCCGCTGCAGCACGCGGCAATCGAAGCTTTCCAGATCGCCCTCGATCCACTTCGATTTGTTCTCCGGAAACAAGGGCGCGCCTTTGAGCTTCTCGGTCCGGCAGCCCACGATGAGCTCGTCATCCCGGATGACGATGCCGATGTGTGCCAGGATATGTTCCAGGGCCAGGCTCATGCGGGTCAAGGAGTCCTTGTCCCAGTGAGAGCGCATGGCTTGGGTCAGGTAGCGCGCTCGTTCGATGGAGACCTCCTGGGCGGCGTCGATGATCCGCCGACGCAGGCGCTCCACCCGGCTTATCTGCACCGGGTGGATGGCGGCCTTGTTCGTCTTCATAGGCACCCTCCTTCTCTTAAGCCTTGATATCCATGTAGTTGATCAGGATCGCATCCCGGGCCGCGCGCGGCAGAAAGCGGTTCAGCCCCAGGAAGAAGCTGCTCATGAAATCCACCTGGTTGTGGATCTTCACGCGCGGCGCCTTGATCACCTTGACGATCCTGCCCGCGGCTTGGATGGGCGTGGGCGCGGTCTTGATCAGCACATCGTCGCGCGCGATAAATCGGCCGGCGCGCTCGCGGTAGGGCGAACCCTCGGGCGGCAGCTGGTGGATCTTGGCCGCGAACGTGGTCGAAACCTGGGCCGGTTCGATGATGGCCACCTGAATGCCGAAGGGCTCGACCTCGTAGCGCAGCGACAGCATCATACCCTCGATGGCGAACTTGCTGGCCGTGTAGATGGATTCAAAGGGAAAGGGGATCTGGCCCACAAGCGAGGACATGGCAATGAGCTTGCCGCTACGGCGCTCGCGCATGGACGGCAGGAAGGCCTGAAAGATGGCGGCGGCGCCGATGACGTTGATCTCCAGGCATTTCAGAGCCCGCTCGAGGTCGACCTCCTCGAAGGGTCCGAAGAAACCGATCCCGACATTGGACAACACGGTATCGACCCGGCCGTATTTCTCAAGTACCGCGTCCCGGAAAGACTTTACGCCCTGCCGGTCGGTGATATCGAGCGGCATGAGCAGGTGATCGCCCTTCAGTTCCTGCCGCAGGGATTGGAGACAGCCGTGGTCGCAATCGAATCCGGCGATGAGGTCGCCCCTGTCCGCGAGCATCCTGGCCACCTCCTTGCCCATCCCATCCGCGCAACCGGTGATAACGATTACCTCTGGCATATGACCTCCTTCAATCATTTGGGCTTCCCGGCCTGATCCTTATACCACCTGCCCATCTGCTGCATGGAACCCCTGAAGTCAGGGTACATGAAATGGTAGCCGGTCTTGATCAGCTTGGTGTTGTCGACGATGTAATCGTTGTAGAGATACTGCACCGCATCGTATTCGAGGTCGGGGATTCTGCCTTGCTTGGCCGCCAGATAGCCGTCAATGCGGGCCACTATCTTCACGAGCCACAGGGACAAATGCAACGTGGGCGGCTTGGTCCCGAAGGTCTGGGACGCCAGGGTCAAGGCCTCCTCGATGGTCGGGTAGTAGCCTTCTGAAAGGTTATAGGCCTGTCCTACGGCCGCGTCGAGACGCGAAAGATATTCCACGGCCGCGGCCACATCCTCGGCGCGGATGTTGGACAAACGCTGGCGGCCGCTGCCCGGAATGGCGGTGATGGCGGTGGGGCGCGAGAAGGCCTTGCCCGCCCCGTCGTTGCAGCGCGGCCCATACACGGTGCACGGCCGCGTGATGACTGCCGGCAGACCCTCCTTCAGCCTGTTCCAAACGACATCCTCACCGTCGCGTTTGCTGCGGCCGTAGCTGTCCTGCGGCGCGCGCATGGAATCTTCGATGAACGGGGTGCCGCGGTAGCCGCCATAGACGCTGGTGGAGCCCACATGGATGTAGCGCTTGACGCCTTTCTTAAGCGCCAGGGAGGTGATATGCTCCACCCCCGCCACATTGGTCGGATACAGCCGTTCATAGGGGGTGGAGAAGTTGCAGATGGCGCCCAGATGAAAGACCCGGTCCACATCGCCGTCAAAGAGCCGGGGCAAAGTCTCCGGCTGGGTGACATCGGCCGGGACATATTCCACACCGAGCTTATCGAAGAACGAGGTGTCCTTGCGCGGCCGGGCCGTGGCCCTTACCTTGCACCCCTTGCCGATCAGGTACTCCACCAGGTGGCTTCCCATGAAGCCGGCCGCCCCGGTGACCAAAGTCGTGCCGGGAAAGTCCATACCAAACCCTCCTTTCGCACCTTACAACATGTCATGGCGCGCCAGATTGAACTGCTCGGCCGTGCTGGCGCTGATCTCGGCGCGCACGCGCATAAGCCAGTTGAGCAGCAGCTCGTTGAACTCCAGCCCGAGCTCGGCGATCTGACGCACATACGCTCCTTTGTTTTCCCATTTGGCCATATGCGCCTGCCGGCGCTGCAATTGGTTTTCATAGAAGCCGATCTGCTCGTCGATGATCCGCAAGGCATCCTCGCGCTCGCCGAAGCTGAAAAAGATGAAGCGCATCAGGAACGGATCGCGCAGCAGCATCTGCTTTTCCGGGGAGGCGGCCAACCAGCGTTTGAATTCCGCGCGGCCTTTTTCGGTCAAGCAGTAGAGCTTCTTGTGGGGCGCGCCCACGTCGGACGGGACCACCTCGCTCAAAGCTATCAGGCCTTCATCCACCAGGGCCTTCAGGGTGGTGTAGACCTGCCCGTAGTTGACGGTCCACATCTGGCCGAAATTCTTCTCGATATGGTTCTTGATCTGGTACCCGTGCATGTCACGGTAATGCAACAAACCGATAACGGCATATTTAATGGACATCCGTCGCACCCCTTATAGTCGATGCGGACTTCATGGTTGGACGCGCTGCTAAGACTATTATATATATCATTTGTATATAGTCAAGAGTCCCCTGATATTTATCTTGAGCCAGGCCCTCGATTCACCTATAACGCCCGCTATGGACTACGCCCTGCAGGTCTTATCCATCGACCTCTCCGCACGCACCGCCCGGCAGGCAGGCCTGGATGCGGAGATCTCGCGGCGCTACCTGGGCGGTCGAGGCATCGCCGCCTACTTCTTGAGCCGCAGTCCGACCATGGCGGCGCTCGATCCAGAAGCCCCCCTCATCTTTGCCACCGGGGCGTTAACCGGCTCGCGCATCCCGGCCGCGGGCCGCATGGTTATCGCGGGGTTTTCACCCCTGACCGATACGTTCTGCAGCTGCTCGGTGGGCGGCAGCCTGGCGCGGGAGCTTAAACGCGCCGGCATCGATGCGATGGTAATAACGGGCCGGTCAGAACGAGAACTAATGCTCAAGATCGAAGATGGAGTCGTCACCTTCGAGGAAAGCAATTACGGCACGGACGCCGGACTGGAAGAGATCTTCAGCGGCTCCAAAGGGTTCAAGGGCGCCGTGGCGGCCGTCGGCCGCGCCGCTTTCCAGGGATGCCTGTATGCCAGCATCATGGTGGACTCCACCTTTTCCTCGGGTCGGGGCGGGCTGGGGCGGGTAATGGCCGCCAAGAACCTGCGCGCCCTGGCTATCAAGGGCAGTTCCAGGACGTACGTATGCGACAGCCAGGCCGAGGAGCTGAGCCGCGCGGACATCATGCGCCTGTTCGATGCCGCGCCTGCCATCATGGGCCGCTCGGGTATCAGGAACTACGGCACCGGTGCCCTGGTGGACCTCATAGCCGCGCGGCGCATGATGCCCACCGCTAACTTCCGGCGGACCTATTTTGAAGACAGCCTCGCTTTCTCAGCCACCCGGATCAAGCAGAGCATGGAGCCGGGCTCCTATGCCTGTCACGGCTGCCCGATTGCCTGTAAGAAGAAGGGTCACCAGGAAATACCTGAGTACGAGACCTTGTCGCATTTCGGGGCCTTGAACGAGAACAGCGACCTGGCCGCCATCATCGAGGCCAATCATATCTGCAACTCGGCCGGAATGGACACCATTACGGCCGCGGCCACGATCGCCTGCCTGGCCGAGATCCGCGGCGAACGCTATACGGGACAAGCGCTGGTCGAAAAGGTCGCCCAAATCGCCGAAGGAACGGACGAGCTCCTGCCCCTGGGATCGGCTCGGCTGGCGACCGCCCTGGGGAAACCCTGGACATCCATGAGCGTCAAGGCCCTGGAGATGCCGGCCTATGATCCACGTGGCGCCTACGGCATGGCCCTGGCCTATGCCACCTCGACGCGCGGGGCCTGCCATCTGCGGGCCTACCCCATCAGCCACGAGATCCTGCGCAAACCGGTGGCCACCGACCGCTTCACGTTCGCGGGCAAGGCGCGCATCATCAAGATCGCCGAGGACTTAAACGCGGTGGTGGACTCCATCGGCGCATGCAAGTTCGCCTTCCTGGGGGCCTCGCTCGAAGAGTACGCCAAGGGTTTCGCGGCCGTAACCGGGCTTACCTACGATACCCAGGACCTCATGCGCATCGGCGATTCCATCTATACCCTGGAGCGCTGGATCAATACCCAGCGGGGCTTCAGCGTCAAGGACGAATGCCTGCCCGAGCGCTTCTTCACCGAAGCAGGCAGCAGCGGGGCCGGGATCGAGATCAAACCAATCGACCGCTCGGCGTTCGACGAGGCCCTGCAGCGCTATTACCGCATCCGCGCCTGCGGGCCGGACGGCGCGCCGACCAGGGAGCGCCTGGAGGAGCTGAGCCTATGATTGACCAGGTGCACAAATACCACGCCAAACTCATGGACCAGGGGCTGGTTGACACCCAGGGTCCGGTCGAGCTCTACGGCCTGGACGATGAAATCTATTCCAACCTTGATGGCGTTTCTGAGGAGGTCACGGTGCTCTTCGGCCGGCTCAATATCAACAGCCTCATCATCGCACGGCCGAACCAGGTTCAATGGGCGATTATCCAAGAGCTCTCACGCATCAACCACTCACTCATCTGCCCGTGCGACTGCGAGAGCCTGACCTTCATCCATGACATCCCTCTCGTAGAACATCTGGATGCCTCGGAGGTAGCCCAAGCCCTCAACCGGCGCAAAGGCTGCATCGTCAAGGACGTGGGCATCGTTACCACCGGATCGGTAAGCCTGGAACAGGCCTTCATCTCCTTCAGCTCGATCTGCTTCGCCACCTTTGTGAAGTTCTTTGCGGATTGCATCAACGGCCTGACCGGTTTCGGTCCGCGCCCTGAGACGCGCACCCTGGATATGCTTTCTTCCGTGATGGATATATGCCGTCCTCTGGAAGGAGTGAACACACTCTCCCGGGCAGTTCCCAAGAGCGAGGACGCGATCCTCGCGTCATTGGATCAAACCGGAAAGATCGTTGTGGAGCGACGCCTGGTGGATTCCTTCTTCGGCAACATCTCGTATCGGGACGCCGGCATCATATACATCTCACAGACCGGTTCGTCCCTGGATGAGCTGCCCGGCCATATCGACCGCGTGCCTCTGGACGGCTCATCCACCTGCGAGCTCACCGCGTCCTCCGAACTGCTGGCGCATGTGCGGGTGTATGAGCGTACGGGCGACAAGGCCATCCTGCACGGACATCCACGCTTTTCGGTGATCATGTCCATGCACGGCAATCCCTTAAGCTTTGACGAAAAACGCTTTGTCGCGGATGTGCCGGTGGTAGCGGGCGAGGTCGGGGCGGGCCGGCATGGTCTGGTCCATACCTTGCCGGCCGCCATGGAGCACACGCACGCCGCCATCGTTCACGGTCATGGGACCTTTGCCAGCAGCCCACACTCTATGCATGCGTCCTTTGATAGTTTGGCCGAGATTGAGCAGCGTTGCTACCTGCTCTATCAATCCATGGTGCAGAGGTATCTCTGATTATTCTGATTATTGAAAGGTATGGGCTTTGATAAAAACAGGGAAACATATTTCCCATCAAGGAAAATTGTTTCCCTGTTTTACGGTTGGTTTATCTCTTGTATCAGTCGTTCTTTTTCTTTTTAGTGAAAAATCCTGCAGAGAGCAAACCTGCGCCAAGAAGCACGAGCGAAGCCGGTTCCGGGACGGGTGCGGCAGCCGGTGTGAAATCGGCGGTTAAGATCGAGCGGTCCACATAGAAATTGCTGGCGCCACAGTAGGAAGAAGAGGAGATCTTAACAGACACGGCATTATCACTTCCCAGGGAGACATTGATGAGAGGCTCATGTTCGGGATTATACCACGCGCCGGTTACATCAGTATCCAAGAGCAAGGATGTTCCGTTATCGATGCTGTAGTACACCTTTTCAAAACTGAATAGGCAATCGTCGTACAGATACAGCATCAACGTGGCGTTTGAAAATGTGCCGTCAGGGGATGATGGAGTCAGGGTTTGCGTCCAGCTGAGATAACCGCCCGGTCCGATACCAGCCAGAGACCAGCCGTCATAATCAACATTTGTCACTGTGCCACTGCCAGTCAATGAGCAAGATACATCGTTAAAATAAACCGTGTTGGAAATCGGTACGGCAAAGAGATTGCCCGTGAGAATAAAAAAGAAACCAAATAATAGGACCGCGACTTTTTTCATGAACACCCTCCTAAGTTGCTTACGGTACCACCGTTTCGGAGAGATTAATGCAACTCGTGTGCCACAGAAGTACGCGTGGCAAAAATAGTGTAGCCGGGGCCTATGCGGCAATGATGCGAGGTATCGACTTCAGCAGATCCTCGGCACCAGCTCGCCGGTGGGCATATCCACCTCGCGCGACCCGCCGATCAACGTATGCATGATCAAGCGGCCCTTGCCTTGTGCCGGCTTGACCGTGCCGATGACGGCGGCGTCCTTTCCATACTGGTGGTTACGCATGGCTGAAATGACTGAGTCCGCCTGGGTCGCGGGGCAGAACACCACCATCTTGCCTTCATTGGCCAGGAAGAGCGGGTCGAGGCCCAGGATCTCGCAGACGCCCTTGACCTCCTCGCGCACCGGGATGGCCTGCTCTTCGATTTCTATGGTCAACCCGGCCTGCTGCGCGATCTCGACCAGGATGGCGCCCAGTCCGCCGCGCGTGGCGTCGCGCATACAATGGACATGCGCGCTGGCCTTGAGGATCTCCAGCACCAGACCATTCAGCGGCGCGGAGTCGGAAACAAGCGGGGTGGAAAGCCCCAGGTTTTCACGCTGGCTCATGATGGCCGCGCCATGATCGCCCAGGGTGCCGCTTAAGATCACGGCATCCCCGGGCAGGATGGAGGCCACCCCGATAGGTGAAGCATATTCAATTCTGCCGATGCCGGCGGTATTGATGAAGATACCGTCGGCCGCGCCGCGGGAGACCACCTTGGTATCGCCTGTGACAATGGCCACCTGAGCCTGACTGGCGGCCTGCCCCATGGAGGCGATGATCCGCTCCAGGTCCGCCATGGGAAAACCTTCCTCGATGATGAACCCGGCGCTTAAGAAGAGCGGCTTGCCGCCGCACATGGCCAGGTCGTTGACCGTGCCGTGCACGGCCAGCGACCCGATATTGCCGCCCGGGAAGAAGACCGGCTTGACTACGTAAGAATCGGTCGAGAAACAGAGCTTCTCTTCTCCGATATCGAATATCGCGCCGTCTTCGAGACGCGCCAGCACGGTATTGTCGAAGAGCGGCAGGAATTTTTCTATGACCAGATTATGCGACAAGAGCCCGCCGCCGCCATGTTCGAGCAGAACCGTTTCGTATTTCATCTAATACCCCTTAACAATGATTTATGTGTCCATCTGTTCCTGGTCCGCCAGCACCCGGGCGGCGGCGCAGACCGCCTGGCCCAGGGAGATGCCGCCGTCGTTGGTGGGCACGCGGGTGTGATGGTACACCTCGAAACCGCGTTCACTCAAGGCCTGGATGCAGCCCTCCAGGAGGATGCGATTCTGGAAGCAGCCGCCGCTTAAGACCACACGGTTTAAACCCGATTGTTCTCGTAGAGAGAGCGTCAAACCGAGCGCGGATGCAATGATGGCCTGATGGAAAGCCCAGGCGAGATCTTCACGCGCCATGCCACGGATACTCGCCTGAACGAGGTCGCGGATCATGAAACTAGGATTGAAGACCCATATGCCGCCTACTTCCTCCTGGATTAATTCCGCGATCCGGAATGCGCCGGTCTTGGCCGCGGCCTCGAGTTCCATGGCGGCCTGGCCTTCGAAGCTGACCGTGCGCCTAAGATCTAAGAGCGCTGCCACGCCGTCGAAGAGCCGGCCCAAACTGGAGGTCAAGGGCGAGTTGATGCGCTGGGCCAGAACCTTTTCCAGGATGTCTGCATCCATGCCTTCCGGGATGAGCTTTAAGCGCATGGCATAGTCCTGCCATTCATCGGCAAAGGCCTCCCGCAAGAGGCTCACACCGATGCGCCAGGGTTCGCGCACGGCTTTCTCGCCGCCGGGAAGCAAGAATTCACGGATGTGACCGGCTCGCCTGAAGGACCGCTCATCGGCCAGGAGAAACTCGCCGCCCCAGACATGCCCGTCCGTGCCATACCCGGTGCCGTCCAAGGCCAGCCCGATCACTTCTCCTGTTAATCCATTTTCAGCCATGGCGCTGACGATATGGGCATGATGATGCTGGATCTTGATACAGCGGACATCGCTCAGCGCTTGTGCCACCCGCGTGCTGTAGTAGTCAGGATGCAGGTCGCAGGCCACGATTGAGGGCTTGCACTGGGCGATGCGCTGCATGAGGGCCACATTCTCATGGAAGAAGTCCCGCGCCTGCGGCGTCTCCATATCCCCGATATGCGGGCTCAGGAAGGACTGGCGGCCCTTGAGGATACAGATCGTATTCTTCAGCTGCGGCCCCAACGCCAACACTTCCGGATAATCACGATCCAAGGCGAGCGGCCGGGGAGCAAAACCCCGGCTGCGACGCATCATGCGGGTCTGGCCGGCGGCCACAAAGGCGATAGAGTCATCGCAACGCACCAGGATGTCGCGGTTGTGCACCAGGAAGGCATCGGCGATGCCAGCCAGGCGTTTGACGGCCTCGCGGTTGCCGATGGAGATCGGTTCGTCTTTCTGGTTGGCGCTGGTCATGATCAAGGCCGTGAAACCCTTTTCGAAGAGCAGGTGCTGCAGCGGGGCATAGGGCAGCATAATGCCCAGCGTTGACATGCCGGGCGCTACCAGGGGCGCGAGCGGCGCACCGGCGTGTTTCCTGACCAAGACGATCGGGCGCTGCGGGCTTAAGAGCAGCCGCTCTTCCTCTGGCGTTAGGTCAGCGAGCGCACGGGCGGCCGGGATATCCTTGACCATAATGGCCAGGGGTTTTTCCTCGCGGTACTTGCGCGTGCGCAGGCGCGCTACGGCGGCAACGCTAGCGGCATCCACGGCCAGATGGAATCCGCCGATACCCTTGACCGCCAGGATGCTCCCCTTACCCAGCATGTCTATAGCCGCCTGGAGAGGGTCCTCCACGTCAAGGGTTTCACCCTGGGCATCCAGCAGCTTCAAGTGCGGGCCGCAGACCGGGCAGGCATTGGGCTCGGCATGGAAGCGCCGGTTGCCGGGATCTTGGTATTCCTTGCGGCAGGCCGGACACAAGGGGAAGCAGGCCATGGAAGTATTTTCACGGTCATAGGGGATATCATTGATAATCGTCAGACGCGGGCCGCAGTCGGTGCAGTTGATAAAGGGGTAGCGGCAGCGCCGGTCGGTCTGATCGAAGAGTTCTTTGAGGCACGGCTCGCACACGGCCATATCAGGGCTGATCAGGACCTCGCGCTTTCCTTGGGACTGGCTTTCCCTGATCTCGAAGGCAGCGTCGCCCAGGGTTTCGATCTCCGTCATCGCCATCGCGGTTATGTGCGCCAGGGGCGGCAAAAGATTCTGGACATCGGCCGCAAAGCCGTCCAGGTCGGGGGAGGTTCCTTCCACCTCGACCACGACCCCGTCCGTGCGGTTCAGCACATAGCCGCTCAGATTATAGGCCTTGGCCGTGCGATAGATAAAGGGGCGGAACCCCACCCCCTGGACAATGCCGCCGAACACATAGCGCCGGCGCTGATGGTCTTTAGCGTCTCTTGTGGGTCTCAATCTGACCTCGCAGCCAGTCAAACCAGGCTTCGAGTCCATCACCCTTCTTGCAGGAGACCTCGAATATCGTAAGGTCCTTGTTGATCGCGCGCGCATCCTTGAGGGCCTTATCACGGTCGAAGTCCACATACGGCATCAGGTCGATCTTGTTGATCAGCAGCACTTTCGACTCCTGGAACATGAGCGGGTACTTGGCGGGCTTGTCCGCGCCTTCGGGCGTGGAGAGGAGCATGACCTTGGCGTTCTCGCCCACCTTGAACTCGGCCGGGCACACCAGGTTGCCGACATTCTCCACGATGAGGAGGTCGATAGCATCCAGATCGAGGCCGCTCAAGGCCTCGCGGATCATATTGCCGTCCAGATGGCAGCCGCCGCCGGTATTGATCTGCACGGCCGGAATGCCCAAGGCGGCCACGCGGTCGGCGTCGTAGGTATCCTGGATGTCGCCCTCGATCACGGCGATGCGATAATCATTTTTGAGCGCCAGGATGGTCTTTTCCACCAAGGTGGTCTTGCCCGCGCCGGGCGCGCTCATGAGGTTGATGACATAGATCCCTTTATTATCGAATAGCACCCGGTTTTCCTGGGCGATACGGTCATTGGCGTCCAGAACGTTCTTGACTACCTGTATCTTCACTTCAAAGCCTCCTTAGCGATATTTATAATATGCCGCGCAGGAACCCTCGCCCGAGACCATGCAGGGCCCTATTGGGTTGACGGGTGTACAACCTTTGCCGAAGAGCGGGCATTCATCCGGCACGATAGCCCCACGCAGTACATCCCCGCAGGCGCAGCCCTTGACCTCGGCCGAATGGATCTCAGGGACCTCGAAGCGCTTGAGCGCATCGAACGCCTGATAGGTCTCCTGAAAGACCAGGCCGCTGCCTGGTATGGTTCCAAGCCCGCGCCACTCGGCGTCCATAGCGGAAAATACGTCCGCAAGCACCGCCCTGGCCTTGGCGTTGCCATCAGGGCTCACACCCCGGCCGTACTGGATCGCCACCGCGGGCCGCTGTGCCAGGATCTGCTCTAAGATCATGAGAATGCCTTCCAGGACATCGATGGGCTCGAAACCCGTGATCACGGCCGGCTTGCCGGCCTCGGCGATGAACGTGTAGGCAGCCGCGCCGATAATGATGCTGACATGCCCCGGACAGAGAAAGCCGTCGATCTTGATGGACGGGTCATTGATGAGCGCCTGCATGGCCGGTGGGATAACCTTATGCACCGAGAAGACACTCACATTGGTTATGCCGAGCTTGCGGGCGCGCATGACCATGGCGCCGATGGTGGGCGAGGTGGTCTCGAACCCGATGCCCATGAAGATAACATGCTTACCAGGATTATCCTGGGCCAGGGTAATGCTGTCCAGGGGCGAGGCTACCACACGGATATCGGCGCCTTGCGCCTTGAGCTGTTGCAGGCTACCACCGGCCGTGCCTGGCACGCGCAGCATGTCGCCGAAGGTGGCGAAGATGACGTTTGGTCTTCCGGCAAGGTAAATGGCCAAATCCACGTCATGGATGGAGGTCACGCACACCGGGCAGCCCGGACCGGAAATGAGGCGGATATTCCCGGGTAGCATCTTCCTGATTCCATAACGGCCGATGGCCTGGGTATGGCTACCGCAGACCTCCATGATGGAGATGTTCCGATCGAGCGCCCGGGCCGTCTGCATGATGCGGCCCAGCAGGGCCTTGGCCAGCGCCGGGTCGCGGTATTCGTCAATATATTTCATTCTCGATCAGCTCTTGTAAGAAGGCGAGATCTTCCTTGGCTTGGGTCTCGTCCACCTTGTTCAGGGCGTAGCCGGCATGCGCGATCACGTAATCGCCCACCGTAACGTCCTGATCGATGAGGTCGAGCGAGACCTCTCGTCTGGTGCCGCCGATATCGATCAGCGCGAAGTTCTCGGCGTCAATAGAGATTATTTTACCAGGAAAGGCAATGCACATAGCCACCTCAATCCACGTCCATTTCTATGAGCTTGAGCTCTTCGGTCCCGCCCTGCAGCATGACCTCGACGCTCCCGCACCGCGGACATTGCGAGGCGTAAGCGCTCAATTCGCATGCCTGCTCACAGTGCATGCAGTAGATGGAAACGGGCAGAATGTCAAATATCATCCTGGCCCCCTGGGCGCGCGTACCTTCGGAGAGCACCTCGAAGGCGAATTTCAGGGCCTCGGGTTCGATGGAAGAAATTTTGCCGAAGGAGAGCCGAATACTGTTCACTTTAGTGAAACCATGCCGTGTGGCATGCTCCTCGATGATAGCGAGAATGGACTGGGTCAGGGACATCTCATGCATGTTCGTCTCGCTTAAGATACTACACCCAGGTTCTCGAGCTCGGCAAGCACGAGCCGCTCCATGTCGGGGAAGCGGGCCTGAAGTTCGCTCGATAGTTCGAGGCTCATGTCCTGGTAGGCCAGCGGCACGATGCACAGGAAGACGATCTCGGGCAGTTCGCCGATCATCTCGGCCTTGCATAAGACGTCGGCCAAGGTGACCTCGTGGGCACTCGTGGGCGGCGGCATGTGGGTGGTGAACTCATCCTGCGTGAAGCGGTAGATCGAACCGGGCGCATCGGTAAGCTTGATCACATCGATGATGATCATGCTGGAGCTGCGGTCCATGATGTCGAGCAGGAAATAGCCCAACGTGCCGCCGTCGATGATATCGACCTTTTCCGGCCAATGGTGGCGTTCTTCGAACCACTTTACGAAATGGACGCCGAAACCCTCATCACCCAAGAGGATGTTGCCCAGTCCGAGGATCGTGATGTGTTTGTCTTGTGTCATGTGGGTATGAATAAAAAGGGGGGAATATCCCCCCTTGTCTTGTGCCCGGTGAAGGGCGCTCCTATCTATTATCCCTTACTCTTCGATCTTCCGGAAAATTCTCCCGCTGATCATGGACGATACCGTGCCTTCCTTGAAGACCACATCATACCAGAACGCCATGTAGAGGTGCACGGCGATGAAGATGATGAAGAGCCAGGTCAGGATGTGGTGGATATAGCGCACGATGCCAAGGCCGCCCAGGAGATTGCCGATCGGCTGCAACAGCCAGTTGACCCCGCCGATAACCCCGGCGTCATGGTTGGCGCCCATGAGGATCAAGCCGGTGACGACGATCAAGAGCCACAAGATGATAAGCCCGCCGTAAGCGATTGACTGCAGGGGTCCGTAGAGGTGGGTATGCTGGGGCTTTTCCTCGGAGATCAGGGCATAGAACTTGATCTGGGTCCAGAAATTCCTGAAATTGGTCCAGGCGAAGAAATCCTTGAAGTCGGCGTGGAAGCGCGAGAAGAACATTATGTAGATGCGCCAGATGAACACGAAGGTGAGGATGGTGCCGAAGAGAATATGGATATAGCGCATATAGCCCATCAGGAACTTGCTGCTGGTCTCGCCGGCGCTGATGGTAAACGGGCTGTAGATGTAGAACCCGGTCGGGATCAGGATGAAGATGGACAGCGCCATCAACCAATGGTTGGCCCGCATCGAAAGGGACCACTCTTTTATTGCCACGCGTTTATCCATACGCCCTCCTTAGGCGACCTTGAACACCTTGATCGCATTGGTTTGGGGGTCGATGATGTGCACTGCGCAGGCCATGCAGGGGTCGAAGGAGTGGATGGTACGGATGATCTCAAGCGGCTGATCGACCTTGGAAAGCCTGGTGCCGACGAGGGATTCCTCGTAGGGCCCGCGAATGCCGGCCTTGTCGCGCGGCGAGCAGTTCCAGGTCGAGGGCACGATGGCCTGATAGTTGGCGATTCTATGGTTCTCGATGCGGATCCAGTGTCCCAAAGCGCCGCGCGGCGGTTCGGTCATGCCGCGGCCTTCGCCTTCCTTGGGCACGTCGCAGCGCGTCCAGGTGCGGGTGTCGCCGCTCTTGATATTGGCGATCAACTCATTCACCCAGCCTTCAATCTTGTCGCCTACATACTTGGTTTCGATAGCGCGGGCGGCCGTGCGGCCGAGCGTTGAGAAGAGCACCGTGGCCGGCAGGCCGGTAGCCTTGAGCGTGCCGTCGACGAGATCCTTGATCTCCTGATGGCCCTGGGCGTACCCAACCACCATGCGCGCCAAGGGACCCACCTCGTAAGGGGTGCCATCATAGCGCGGAGCCTTGCACCAGGAATATTTTTCGTCGCCCTTGAGGTTGCCCTGTGCATCGTACCCGGTATAGTCGGGTTCGGTCGTGCCCTTGTAGGGATGCTGCGGATCATTATCCTTGTACCAGGCATGAATCGCTTCTTCGGTAATCTTGGCCTCATCGATCTTGATGGGATGGGCCAGATCGGCGGCCTTGACCGCGCCGCGCGGGAAGAGCAGCGTGCTCCAGTCGTCGTCGAGCGGGAATCCGCCGTAGGCCAGGTAATTCTTCACGCCCCCTCCTACGCCGGAGAGACCCTCGTCCTTGTAGTAGGCGGCGGCCAGCACCACATCAGGGATATAGGCGGTGTCGACGAAGTTCTTGAGCTCTTTCAGGCGGAAGAGGTATTCGCCCAATCGCGAGGCGTCCAGCACATCCATGACCGAGCTGATGCCTCCCACGACCAAAGTCTGCGGGTGCGGGTTCTTGCCGCCGAAGATGGCCATCATCTGGGCGCCGAGCTTGGATACCTGCAAGGCATCCAGGTAATGCGAGACGATGATCAAGTTAGCCTCGGGCGGCAGCTTATAGGACGGGTTGCCCCAGTAGGCATTGGCAAAGGGACCCAGACGGCCCTGGTCCACGAACTTCTTGAGCCGTTTCTGAACCGCGATGTAGTGCGTTTCTGAGCAGTTGTAAGGGTTCTCGCAATAGGCGCGCGCCATCTCGACGGCCTTCTTGGGATCGGCGGACAGGGCGCTGACGATATCCACCCAGTCCAGCCCGTGCAGGTGGTAGAAGTGCATGATGTGGTCATACAGATATTGGGCGCCGTGGATCAGATTGCGCACGATACGCGCGTTCTTGGGCGGTTTGACCTTGAAGGCGTCTTCGCAGGCCAGGATGCTGGCTTCGTAGTGCACGAATGTACATACGCCGCAGAAACGCTGCACGATCAGGCCCGCATCGCGCGGGTCACGGCCCTTCAAGATGGTCTCGATGCCGCGCCACAGGGTGATGCTGCTCCAGGCGTCCTTAATGACGTTATTTTCAACTTCGCATTCTATACGCAGATGCCCTTCGATTCTGGTAATCGGATCTACAATGATTCTCTGTCCCATGGTTAACCTCCGGATTAATGCTCGTTATGCGACGGGGTTTCTTCGTCCGTCTTCTTGGGCTGGCCGTGGCTCTTCAAGGCCGTCATTCCGGCATGCACGCCCACGCCTATTACCGTGGCGCCCAAGAGTGCCGCCCCGATGCCGTCCACCTCGGCCTCCACGCCGCCAACCCCGATGGGCTTGTCGGCGATGGGTTTTTCCAGAGGCGCCATGGTATCCCAGAATGCGGGCTCGGTGCAACCGATGCAGCCGTGACCGCCCATAATCGGCCAGGAGACCCCGGCGTTGAAGCGGACTTTGCTGCAATTGGCATAGGTGTAGGGGCCTTTGCAGCCGACCTTGTACAGGCACCAGCCCTTCTTAGCACCCTCATCGCCCCACTCGTCGACATATTCGCCCGCATCGTAGTGCGGCCGACGCTCGCAAAAGTCATGGATGCGCTTGCCATAGGCCCAGATAGGCCGGCCCTGGCCGTCCAGGGCCGGAGCCGCGCCGAACATCAAGAGATGCAGGATCGTGCCCACGAAGTTGATCGGATTGGGCGGACAACCGGCGATATTGATGGTGGGTACGCCGATAGCGTCCTTGACGCCCTTGGCATCCGTGGGATTGGGCTTGGCGGCCTGGATATTGCCGAAGGCCGAGCAGGAGCCGATACAGATCGTTGCCATGGCCTTGGAAGTGACCTCCTTGGCGATCTTGATGGCGGTCTTGCCCTTGGGTCCGAGCCTGAGATATTGACCGTTCAGCCCGGTCGGGATAGCGCCCTCGATAACGCAGACATATTTGCCGGGGAAATCGGCCATAGCCTTCTCCAGGCAGGCCTCGGCCTGATCGCCGGCGGCAGCCATGAGGGTTTCGTGGTACTCAAGCGAGATGGTGTCCAGGAGGATGTCGTCAACATTGGGGTAGTAGGTGCGCAGAAAGGCCTCGGAACAGCCCGTGCATTCGGCGAAGTGCAGCCAGATTACCGGTACGCGGCTGAAGTTCTCGGCCGCCTTGGCCACCATGGGCTTGAACATGGGCGGCAGCATCAAGGCCGCGGTCATGACCGAGGTCCATTTCATGAAGTCCCGGCGGCTGACCCCACGCGACTGAAGCAACTCGTGCAGATCCTCACGGGCCGCCGGCAGTTCGTGTTCCATAGCCTCCATGTGGACCTTGCACTGTTCCATGAGCTTATGGTACTGCTCACTGACAGTCCTATTGCATCCCGAAGTTTGTTTCTTCGCCATACAGATCCCCCTCTTCACCTGCTATTGGTTTTATGTTTCATGGTTCTCGTTCTTATTACCAATCCCCCACCTCCCAATACCTAATATATCTTAGTATGGGATTCATAGCATAATAGCATAACTACTATAATTAAACAAAGCAAAAAATGAATCATGATTTTTTTATAATGTTTCCTCCTGCCACAGTTTTTAGTTATAACAGGGGGTGATGACAGGTAAGCGTAGCTCTCCGAGAGTGGACATGCTACGATCGCGAATGAGAATTTCCTTCACATGATCTTCACTTTTCTTTTACACCCCCCTCTCCCAAAAGCGTGCTAGCTTATGAGCCGTAATCCCTCTGTCTGAATCGATATCGAGGAGGATCATCCTATGAAAACCCTCTATATCTATCCGGCCATACCTGATACCTTTTGGAGCTTCCGGCATGCCCTGTCATTTGTGGGGAAAAAATCCGCCTTTCCTCCGCTGGGCCTCCTGACCATTGCCGCCATGTCGCCCAAGAAGTGGGAAAAGCGTCTGGTCGATATAAATACCACCACTCTGACGGATGAGGATATCCGCTGGGCGGACATGGTCTTCATAACCGCCATGCACGTTCAGAGGGCCTCGGTCAAAAAGGTGATCGAACAGTGTCGAGGCCTTAACAAGACCATCGTGGCCGGCGGGCCCTACTTCACCACGGCGGAAGAAGATTTCAGCGCCATTGATCATCGCTTTTTGGGAGAGGCGGAAGAGACTTTCCCGGCCTTCCTGGCCGACCTCGAACGCGATACCCCCCAACGCCTCTACGCTGCCTCCTCAAGGCCGGACTTAAGTATCGCGCCCATCCCGGCCTGGGAGCTCATCGATATGCGCTCCTATGATTCCATGCTGGTGCAGTTCTCCCGCGGTTGCCCGTTCGACTGCGAATTCTGCAACATCAACCAGCTGGGCGGCCGCCGGCCGCGGACCAAAACGCCGGCACAATTCATCGCGGAGATCGACGCCCTCCATCGCAGAGGCTGGCATGGTTCGGTCTTTGTCGTGGACGATAATTTCATCGGCAACAAGGCCAAGGTAAAGGAAATGCTCAAAGCGCTGGCCGCATGGATGGATACACACGGCCGTCCGTTCCATTTCTTCACCGAAGCATCCATCAACCTGGCTGAAGACGCCGAGCTCATTGAGCTCATGACCCAGGCGGGTTTCAACAAGGTGTTCATCGGGATTGAAACCCCGAATAAGGCCAGCCTCGAAGAGGCCGGAAAAACAAACAATCTGCGCGGCAACCTTCTTCAGGCGGTACGCAACATCCATGCCGGCGGCTTGGAAGTCATGGGCGGTTTCATCGTGGGGTTCGACCATGACACCCCCGCTATCTTTGAGCGTCAGATCGCCTTTATCCAGCACAGCGGCATCATCATGGCCATGGTAGGACTGCTGGAGGCCCTGCCCGGAACCAGGCTCTACCAACGTCTTCAATCCGAAGGCCGTCTGAGGGAACTGACCTCGGGCGACAATACGGACGGAAAAATGAATTTCATACCCAAGATGGACATGCACACCTTGCAGGCGGGCTACCACCGCGTGCTGGAAGGCATCTATGCCCCTCAAGCGTACTATGCACGCTGCCTCACCTTCCTGGACGCCTACCGGCCCAGGAACATCTCCAAGATCAACCCATCAGGCATCATGGCCCTGTTTCGGAGCATGTGGCGTATCGGAGTAAAGAATGAAAGCCGTTTTAGGGCCTACTATTGGAGGCTTTTGATCCATAGCCTGAAAATCAATCCGCGCACCCTGGGCGAAGTCGTACGCCTGGCGATCGTAGGCCTGCACTTCCGCACCGCGCTCCTCAAGCGCGCGCCGGAGGGCATCTCCGGAATCGATCAGGTTTCCAAGCGCCCGGCTTTCCGGAGCCATTACGCTACGTAAACATCTTCAATCAAGGCTACCCGCCGAGGGCGCAGGTCAACCTACCTCCTTTTTTTAAGCCCTGTCCCGCCTATAGTACAGGGCTCTTTTTTAAATCCACGCATGACGGCCGGGAACGGGCATGCTATACTGACGACCATGCCGAGGTTGGTCAGTTTCTTATCCGATTTCGGTCTCAAGGATGGTTACGTGGCGCAGATCAAGGCCCGCATCCTCTCCGAGATCTCGGATCTTCAGATCGTGGACATCACGCACGGCCTGGACGTCTTCGACATCCTCTCCGGTGCCTGGCTGCTTTCCACGACCTTTCCGGCCTTTGCCAGGGGCGCCATACACTTGGCCGTGGTCGATCCCGGAGTCGGCTCTTCCCGCCGGGCGTTGATCGTGGAGAAGACCGGACACACCTTCGTGGGGCCGGATAACGGCATCTTTTCTTTCCTCTACCCGGCCGAGTCGGTGACCTGCGTGACCTGGCGGCCGCAGGGTCCAATCGCGCCCAGCTTTCACGGCCGTGATCTTTTCGCGCCAGTGGTGATCAGGCTCCTGACAGGGGCCGCGGTCACGGAGCTCGGGCACGCCATAACCGACCCCATCAGCCTGGATATCGCCTCGCCTAAGGTGGTGCATATCGACCGCTACGGCAACATCGTAACGAACGTCACGCCCGGACAACTCCGGGGTCACGGACTCGTTCTTCAAGGGCGCGTGATACGAACCCTCGGGACAACCTTTTATGACCTGCCCCAGGATGAGATGGGCCTGATCGTGGGCAGCGCCGGCACGATCGAGATCGTGGCCCGTCAAGACCATGCGGCCCGCAGGCTGGGCGCGCGCGTCGGCATGCCCGTGGCCCTGGCACCGGCGCTATAAGCATCGAACATGTCGACTGCTCACCGAAGAACAGGTACACAAAACTGAGAGATCAGCGGTATAGAGGCCCGCTATCCCTTGGTGTTGTTCCCGATTGTGGTCGATGGTTCCATGCTCAACGGCTCGGAGCTCGTCATCAAAACCATTGAGGCCAGCGTGTTCCGCACGGACTGCGCCATGCCCAACAATCCCATCAAGACCAACCCGAAACGCCCCGGTTGCATCAGCATGAACTTTGACTTGATCGACGGCCGGGGCCTGTTTATTACAGCGATCAGAATCGAGGAGGCATCGACGACTCGGGGCGGCAGAGAGGAAGAGTCTGCGTATCGGGTTCATTGAAGCCGATGTCGATTCTGATCTCGATACAGTCAAGGCAGCCGAGACCGGTGTTGGCCGATCCGGCTCTACAACTGCCATGACGAACAGCCATGTATCAGCCGTATACTCGAGAAAAAAGGCAAAAGCTGATTCAAGCCCAGACCAAGGATATCGCATCCACGGGGCAGTCCGATTCACAGAACCCGCAGCCCAGGCAGGCCTTTTCCTTCTGAAGGAAGGGATGCAGGTGCCGATCCTTCGACCGCAGGGGTTCACGGAGGGCAAGGCAGTTCGCAGGGCAGTTCTCCACGCAGATGGAACAGGACATGCACAACCCTTCATCGATCCTGGGTTTCTTCCACTGGGAGCGCTTCACCAGGCTGCATTTTCCGCCGGCCTGATCGAGCACGGCACCCTGAGGGCATGTCCGTCCGCATGCACCGCAGTCCAGACACAGGGTTTGTGCGATGACATGCCTTTGTTTCTTCTCCCCGGATATGGCAACTACCGGGCAGATCTTGGCACAGGCCTGACAACCGTTACATGCATCCGTGATCGTGTATGACATATGCTTTCCTCCGTATCCTCACTGCCCATCAGCGATCCCAAGCCGCGCCATGGTTTGCGGCGTCGGCTTGCCGGTGGCCCTGTCCCATCCGTAGACTGACCAGTAGTCGCTCAACATCTTCTCGATGGCCACGGTTCTGCCCTTGTTGGCGCCTTCAGTCTGCGGCTCCCTTCCCAAGGCCCGGTCGTTGAGCTTGTTCCGCTTCGGGTCGATCCCATGCTTCACGTTAAAGGCCTGCTTCACGGTCTGAATCCTCTCCCCGATCTCCATGTATTCTTCCGGCGTCTTGCTCCAGCCGGTTGCGGCATTGAGCCATTTGAAGGTCGGCGCACGCTTGGACCCGAGGAAGGCCCCGAAGATACAGAGGCCGGAGCCATTGAGCACATTCGTGAACTTGCTGCATGCCGCCGATTCTTCCGCCTGCTTCAGCTCGGCCTTGTATTTGTTGTCCTTGAAATAAAGATTGAACGGGATTTTCTTCGGTATGCCCGATACCGTTTTCCAGAGCTGGTACATCTCATAATACAGGTAAGACCCGATCGTATGCCTGCCCGGGGTCGGCTCGGCTGAATATGCCAGGGCAAAGCCCGGATCCATCCGGCTGTCATGCATGGCCGGTTCCTGGCCTCCGGCGTGGACCGCATACGTCTCGGACCCTTTCCCGATCTTCCCGGAGGCCACCCTGGTTCCGTCGGCCAGGATATCTCCAATCCCCTCCCGGCTGATCATCTTTTCTAAGAGGGCATTGATAGCGCTGGTGTTGCCCCAGGCAAGATCGATGCCGTCCAGGTCCTCCCTGGTCAGAATGCCGTTTTCATAGCATTCCATGGCGAAGGCCACCGTGGTCCCGGCCGAGATGGTGTCCATGCCGGCACGGTTCATCATCTCGTTGAACTCGAAGAGGCTCGCGGTATCGTCGTTCATGCACAGGCCGCCAAACGCCAGGACCGATTCATATTCGGGCTTGTGCGTTTCCCCGCCCCTGCCGGGCATGGTGCAGATGCCTCCGCATCCCAGCGGGCAGGAATAGCAGTGGTACTTGCTCTTCTCATAGCTGAGTATCTTGTCGGGGTTGGCTGACCCTGATTTCCCCATGGGCCAGTCCACATTGCTGCCCTTCCAGTTCTTGATCGGGGAATCTCCCCATTCAACCGACATCTGGTTCGCGCCGCCCGTGCCCCAGGTACGGAGAATCATCTTGTAGACGATGCCGTCCATGACCATCGCCGTGGGCAGGATCCGCAGCAGCGTGCCCAGGAGCCCGAGACCCAGGCCGGGACCTAACGGGATCTGGAACTGGACCCACCGGTTGCAGGACTTGCTCAGCTTCTTCACTCCAGCTTTGTCATACGGCACGATGCGCTGCTTGCCGTCCAAGACCACGGCCTTGAGTTTCTTGGACCCCATGACCGCTCCCAGGCCCGACCGGGCGGCCATCCTTCCCTTTTCATTGCTGATCCCGGATATGAGCGAGAGGTTTTCGCCCGCCGGTCCTATGGTCGCTATCTTGGCGCCCGGGCCGAATTCCTGCTTCAGCGCTTCCTCGCTCTCCACCGTATCTTTGCCCCAGTACTTTGCCGCATCGCGCAGCTCGGCCTTGCCGTTCTTGATATAGAGCAACACGGGCGTTTTGCTCATCCCCCGGAAGAATATCCCGTCATAGCCGCTTCTCTTGATGGCCGGCGAAAACGTGCCGCCGCAGTTGGCATCGCCCCAGCCGCCGGTCAGCGGCGATTTGCCGACCACCGTCCACCGTCCCGAGAACAAACTGCCCGTACCGGTCAGCAGGCCGGAAACAAACCCCAGGATATTGTCCGGCCCGAGCGGATCCGCCCCGGCCGGTATCCGGTTGTACAGAATATGCGCCGCCAGGCCCATGCCGGAGAGATACTTCTCATAAACTTCATCCGAAATACGCTCCTCGCGGATCTCCTTCCTGGAAAGATCCACTATCAATATCTTCCCCATATAGCCTCTGTTCATATGATCCCTCTCTGTGCGTGGTTATAGTAAAGGGCTTTCTTGTGTATCAACCTTCGTCACGCTGGAGACGTTTTGCAGCGAACATGGCCAGTCCCAGACCGACGATCATGAGCGACCCGCCACACGGCATGTTCATGCCCAAGAACGTGAACCGTATAAATTTCAACATGCCTTCCACAACAAACATAACGCCGCCTATCAGCATTAATTGTCTTTCCATTGCACTTCCTCCTTTGTAATTAGCGTGTGTTAAGCCTTACCGTGATCCCGGAGGCGATATCCATCCGGCCGATGATGGAATCATGGTCCACTTTCTTCAAGACCCGCCGCCTGATCTGCTCGATGCCTGCTTCTCCGTCGATGATGATAATGTCGAATTTATCGGCCAGGCCATGGATTCGTCACGGAGATTGCCCAGTTCCATACCGACATCTTCGCCCAGCACAATAGTGCGGGGCCTCCCAGCGGCCACGGCACGTCAGGCAGAGCCGTCTGACGGCCTGGCAACCCCTGCATGAAGGATTCGAATTTCCTGATTGTCCGGTCAAATCCATACGATCAGGCGCTTTTGCGCATACGTTCTCCTGCCAGGAGCGCGGCACCAAGGGCGCCCATGATCTGCGGGTCGATTTTCGACTTCACGAACTTCACGCCGATCGCCTCCTCCAGGGCCGCCACCATGCCTGGGTTTTTGGCCACCCCGCCGGTCATGGTCACGTCCTTCTGGATATCGATGCTGCGTGCCATAGCGCCGACCCGGCTGGCCAGGGCATTATGAAGCCCGTGAACGATATCCGGCAGCGGCTTGCCGGCGTTGACCAGGGAGATGATCTCGGTTTCGGCAAACACCACGCACTGGTTCGAGAGCGAGATCGGGTTCTTGGACTCGGCCGACAGTTCGCCCATCTTTTCCAGAGGCACATCCATGGCCGCGGCCATGACCTCGATGAATCGGCCCGTCCCCGAGGCGCACCGGTCATTGTAGGCATAACGGGTTATGTTGCCGTCATTGTCCATTCGGATGGCCTTGGCATCCTGACCGCCGATGTCGATAGTCATGTAAACCGACGGCATGCACCACTTTGCACCCTTGCCGTGGCAGACAATCTCGGATTCCGTGCTTTTGGCAAAGGGGATGGCCTCCCGGCCGTATCCGGTTCCGACACAGTAGCCAATATCCTTTAGCGTAAGCCCCACTTTCTCGAGGGCCTTCTCCATAACCGCCTGGGCCGATTCTTCCGGCTCCGGCCTGGCATAGATCACGTGCGACGCAACGATGTCACCATTCTTCATGATGACCGCCTTGGCGGAGAGTGAGCCTACATCACATCCTGCGACAATCATCACTTACCCCCTAGGTTTTCTTTGGCGATTACCGCCGCGCCCAAGGCGCCCACGATCTGGGGATCAACCCTGAGCCTGCGCATGGGCACATCCAATTGTTCTTCCAGGGCCTTGAGCACCCCTACATTCTTGGCCACCCCGCCGGTCATGCAGACATCCTTCTCGATCCCGGCCGCCTTGGCAAGTATGGCCACCCGGGCGGCCATGGCGTTGTTGATGCCGGCCGCGATGTCCGCCTTGGGAACCTTTAAATTCAATTTACAGATGACCTCCGCCTGCGACCAGGCCGTGCAGGTCGCGGCCAGCTGGATAGGGTCCCTGGCCTCAGCGGCGAGTTTCCCCAACTCCTCCAGCTCCACCCCGATGAGCTTGGCCATGACCTCCAGGAACCGTCCGGTCCCGGCCGCGCACTTGTCGTTGGTGCAGAACTTCTCGATATTGCCCTGGACGTCAAGGTGCATGGCCTTGCAGTCCTGGCCGCCCACGTCGATGATGGTCCTGAGCGAAGGCATGAGCCACTTGGCGCCCTTGACATGGCAGCTGATCTCCGAGGTCACCTTGTTGGCAAACGGGATCCGCTCCCGGCCATAGCCAGTGCCGACACAGTACCCGATATCCTTCCTGTCGATCCCGGTGCTCTTCAAGACCTTGTCCATGACCTCGGTTACCCCCACTACCGGGTCGTAGTGGGATCTCGCCACCGCATAACCCAAAACCTTGGTGTTGTTCAGCAAGACCACCTTGGTCGTCAGTGACCCGATATCGCATCCTGCCGTAATCATGCCACTTTCCTCCTTACCGACATGAACTCTTCATACTGCCGCCTGACGTTCTCCCAGGAGTTGGGGCGTTCATCAAAGACATCCGCAAACGAGACCATGGTGGGGTAACCGAGGTTTTCCATTTCACGCTCAATCAGCTTGTTGACACTCCAGCTGTTCCTGCACCCCATGGTCCCGGCATAGATAAGGAAATCCGGCTTCGTGAGCCTCGCCAGTGCCTTGGTATCCGATAACCATTGACCCCGTTCATTCCAGGGCCCACGGAGCTGCTTGTTCATGGGCATGTGGCCGTTAATACTGGCAAGGGTTCTGAGCATGGATTCCCGGCTGGTGGTATCGGTAATATAGCACTCTTCATCCTTTCCCTCGGCATAGCAGCTGCCTTGCGACCAATACGTGAAGACCATGTTGATCAGGAGCGAGATGTCATTGGCCATGGCCCACTCATAGAACTGTGCGTTAATGGTAAAGTGATCGATATAGAACATGAAGAGACGGGTCTTTTCTTTCCCGGAGTAGGTGCCGGCCTTGCCCTGTTTGGCATTCTGTTTTCCTACCCTCACGATCTCCTCCAGCAGTGCAGTGTAAAGCTTTGTGCCGGAATGGGTGATGTGCGCTGCGATGGCAAACAGCAAATTGACTCCCGAGATGGGATTCGGGACCAGGCGGCACATATCACATATTTCTCCGAGCAGAACGCTCTGCTTATTGTTCTCGGTGAGCAAATCCCTCAACTTGTCTTCATTCAAGCGCCCACCGGTGTGCTTTTCCACCTGTTCGATCAGGTTTTCCATGTCACGTAACTGGAAGTCCTCGGTACGGCCGTCCACGAGCGTGACCGGCATATCGAGTGTGATCAGCGGGATGCCCGCATAATCGGCGTAGAACTGCATGGAGTTGCAGTTGGTATCGCAGGGTCCGGCCGAGCCCAGAATGCAAATATCAGGCTTGCCGGCCGCCATACAATCCGCCAAAAAGGCTCCGATTACCCCACGCTGGGCGGAGCATGACGTCTCCGTGAACCCCTTCTCGCAGCAATAGTCGAAGTATTCATAGTTGCCCTGCCTGAAGGCAAGGCTGGCGTAGCCCGTCACCGGCTCGACTAAACAGGACTCCACTCCGTCAATGGCATCAAGAAGCATATTGGTCTGCATGAAGGTGGTCAAGACGATCTTGTTACCTCTCTCATGGGCATGCATCAGCCTGTCCATATAATCCGCGGCAACCAGACAAAACAGCCGGCCTACCTCTCCCGACTTTATGATCGTATTCAGAACCGGTTCGAAGCTGGGGCAGAGTTTCACGGTTGCCGCGATCTCCTTGGGGGTCCCGTTAAAGAGCGTGGCCCCGATTCCAAAGATAGCGTTCTCCATCCAGTCGTAGTTATATTCTTTTGTTCTTCTCTTCATTTTGTCGTCCTTTCCTAAGCCTGCATATTGGTAATGGCCCCGGACTTGATCCGTTTGATGTACAGATCAGCCCGTTCCTTGAGGACTTGCAGGTCCGTCTTGCGCCAAACATACTCCAGCGCCTCTACCGCGGAAGTCTGGAAGATCGTCAGGGCATCGATAGCCCGCTGACGCTCGGTCACCATCTTGCTGCTGTCCAGCGCAAAATCTCTCAAAACCTCTATTGCAACCTTGGTTTTCTCCATGTTCGAACCTCCCGTAATCAGCGTATACGCTCGATAAGGGCGTCGATGCGCATCCGGATTCTGCCCGTTTCCGCCAACGGACCATACTCCCGCTCGAGCCGCATGCACGGAATGCCCTCCTCTTCAAGGTCCCGTTCGATGACGCCGTTTTCCGAGCCGTGCAGGTCGCAGAAACGCACATTTTGAAGCACCGCGCCGTCGATGTTCGATTTCTTGACCAGATCCTTGATGTAGGCGATGCGGTCCGGGTAACATCCCAGCATGCGCGGGCAGATGTTGTTTTTCAGGTAATGTTCCGCAAGAGCGCTCAAGGGCTTGCCCTTCTCATCCACCTGGTTGATATAGGTCCGTGCGCCGAAGCAGACCGTGTCCGATACGACCACGGCACCGCTGGCCTCGATGACCTTGACGAAGTCGACATCATCGTTGGCGCTGCCGACGAGCATGATCCGCTTTTTGCCGTTCGAGACGGCAGGGGCTTTCTTCAGCTCATCAATCAGATCCTTGAGCAGGGCGTTGAATTCCGGGCGGGGTATTACCTGGCTCGCTATGATGACCGCCATGGCGTCCTCGCCGGTGATGGGGACATCTTTGCGCCACCTGAGCTCATCGAACTTCTGGAGCAGCTTCCGGCCCTCATTGTAGACCTTGATGGCCTTCTTGAGACTCTGATCCGTGATCTTGACCTTGAAATGTTTCTCGATCTTCTCAGAGAGCAGCTTGAGATCCTGCTCATAAAAATCAATGGAATAATCATTGGACTTGTGGGGCACACCCATGAACTCAAAAAATTTCGGTAGCGTCCCGGGATGGTCCTTACTGGCCGCCTCCCAGCAGTCATAAAGACGGCGCATGGAATCGCAACCGTTGGTGACGATAGCGCCGTCAAGGTAATGATACTTGCCCTCGGCGCCGAGCTGCACGTAACACTTGGGCACGCTGCACACCACCGGCCCATAGTAGGCATCGGCGATGGCCACCGACGTGGTGCCGAGTCCCCGCAGACGTACCGGAAGCAACCCGGCCGCATAGATGATCTCGGGCGGCATGAACGTGCACGAATGCCCCACGACCTTGCCGCCATCCTTCTTCCATTGCTTGATGAAGGTGTTCTCCAACGTCGTCGCCGCTTCCCGCATTTGCTCTAAGATAGTCATTTTACACCTCCCGCAACGCCCGCATACCCGTCATCCTGGGTCAGATCGCTTAAGGCCTTGAGCAATTCAGGCATAATGGCCGAGGCCACAGGTTTGATGGCATCCACCAGATCGGGAATCAGCCACTCGGCCGTGCGGCTGACTTCATCGGTCGAGACCGAATCCACCACGCCGGTGACGAGACTGCCGAGGATGCCGGGCTGTACATCGTGGATCTGGTTGAGGACCCTCAGGAACCCGTTGATAAGCCCGGCCGCCTCATAGGTGTCGAACTCCTTGAGGTTTTCAGACATCACCAGCCCAAGCTTGTCCTGATCCACCGACTCATACAGGCGCAGCCGGGCGTTCTTGACCTTGATGGCCGATGACTTGGCCGCACCCATTGATGCTATCTGAGCCAGAAAGAGATCTTCTTTATCCCGCAATGAGCGTTCCGAGGCATTGGCAATCGACTCGCGGATCTCTCCGAAATAGACCGGCATCATTTTCAGCAGATACGTATTTTTTGCGCTGTAGTAGGCATTCATGACGTCGTCGAGTGACACATCGAGCTTGCTCTTGTCGCCCTTGCCGATCAGGAGGCTTCCCGTATGGATCCTGCGGATGAGCTCGTTCACGCCATCGGTGAGCTTGGCGAGTTCGGCGCTGTCGGAATTCTTGACCAGGCCCATGACGATGTCCGCCAGCAGGTCCGGTCCTACGTCATTCAAGATGGGGGCCAGAAATTCGTTTACCAACTTCATACCCATGCGGTACAGCGGAAGCAGCATGGCGACCACGGAGGTGAATTTCGTGGGGTAGGTCCATAAGGCCTTGTTGAAGGCCTCGATGGCCGGTTTGACCCCGTCTTCCGATTTCTGGATCATTTCCAGGATTTCTCCGAAATCCGAGTTGGCAAAGAAGTCCATGGAACCCTTGCCCCGATCCCCGTTCTTCCCCTGAGGGCGCCGGGCGCGCTCCTCGTTGGAGGCGATCGCCATCAACGTGACGAGCCTTCCAATGTCGCTTGCCAGACTCGTCTTGGCCGGCGCTGTATCCTTTACTTCTCCGGGCAGAATCTTCTTGACGGGGTAGGCAACCATCCTTTTGATCTTGCTGCTGGCGGACCACTCGTTCAGTATGTCTCCCGCAATGGTGGATACCAGGGGAAATATCCCCGGACTCTTGATCAGCTTGAGGGTGATCCGGCTGATGACATCATTGATTTCAGTTTGCGTGTTTTCAACCATGTCTTGTCCCTCCTTGGCTAGCGGCCGTTTATTTTCTCTCGCCCGACAGACCCCGCGCGAGATATTTGCCCAGGGCGATGATCATGGTCGCCGGCGGTAAGCCGCAGCCGTCCGGGATGACCGACGCATCGCATACATACAGGTTGTCGAACTGCGTCTTGAGGTCTTTGTCCACGAACTTGCCGAGCGCTACTGTCCCGCCCGGGTGCGCCGCGAAATAATAGGTCTTGTAGAGGTTCTTGAACCCGGCCTTCTGCATGATCTTGGCGGCCTTGTCGGTCCCCTCCTTCATGCGCCGTTTGTCCTCTGCGGTGAGAAGCTTGATCGGCCAGCCGCCGGGGGCCAGCGTGCCGCCCAGGCTGTCCCTGGTCTTGACCATGATGGCACCGTTGCGCTTGTGACCCAGCCACTGACCTAACTTGGCCACTTCGGTCGCGAAGATGCCTTCCTGGATCAGCGACGGCATCTGCAGGTCGGTCATGACATAGCCGTCATCCTTGAAGTAATGACCGCACGACATGGGGATTTCGCGGTCCCGGGTCAGCGTCGGGTGTTCGCCCACCACGTTGATGAACGGGTCGAAGAAGAAGTCCTTGCCAACGCCGCTGACGCCGAGTTTCTCCATGATCACCGGGGTGGCCACACCGCCGCCGGCCAGCACGACCGTGTCGGCGTTCACCCTATAGGTTTGGCCGTTGCGCTTGAATTCGACCCCCACGGCCTTCTTGTTCTCCAGGATCACATCGGTCACATTGGCGTGGTTGAGGAGTTGTGCGCCATGCTGCATGGCCTCGCGCACATACATCAGGGCGGTCCACTTGATGTCGCGCCGGCAGCTGATCCCGAACTCGAAGTCCGGCGTCCACTTGTCCTGGATAATGAACTTCTGGATGGGTTTCCAGTCGTGCCCTAGGGCCTGGGCGCCCTCCATGATGGCCTTGCTCATGGTGCCCAGCATGTGGTCCGGCAGGGGCTTGAGGAAACTCAGGTCCTTGTACATCTCATCCGTGTCATAGGCGAGATCCACGCCATAGGGCTTGAACTTGTCCAGGTCGGGCGGCATGGCCGAGGCATAGAAATAGATCGAGCTGCCTCCGGTGCAGCAGGCCCGCACCATGCCGGCCATCTGGGGCGTAAAAAACAATCCCTTGCCGGGCAGCATCATGTCGATGGCGGCCGAGATGATGGATCCGTCCGGCTCGCGATGCGGTCCCTTTTCGAGCATGAGCACCTTCTTGCCGCGCTTGGCCAGCTCCCTGGCGACCGTGGCGCCGCCGGGTCCCGTCCCCATAACCACCAGATCATACTGTTTTTCAAAACTGCCATTAAAGTTATTCTTCATTGCTATGACCTCCCTCATGCAAAATTTAGTTTATGGATCGTAGGCTCTTCGCCTTTCCACCCAATGACACCCCCTTACTTCATTGCCCCGGCCAGGATTAATTTCTGCACCTCGCTGGTACCGGCGCCGATGGGGAATACCTTGGCATCCCGCATATAGCGCTCCACCGGGAATTCTTTCATGTACCCGTAGCCGCCGTGAATATGGACGGCATCAGCTGTAACCCGGTTGGCCATCTCGCAGGCAAAAAGCTTGGACTGCGCGGCTAATAGGCGGGATTCTTTATAATTACCCTTGTCCCAGGCCGTGGCTCCCTTGTAGGTGAGGAGCCGCGCCGCCTCGATATCGACCTGCATGGTGACGAGCTTGTCCTGAATCATCTGGAAATTGAATATGGGTTGAGAGAATTGTTCACGTTCACGCGCATATTTCAGAGCAACGTTGAAGGCCGCCTGGGCTATGCCCACGGCCATAGCGGACCAGATAATACGTTCGATATCCAGACCGGAAAACATGGTTTTCAAGCCTTTGCCTTCCACGCCACCCAGGAGGTTTTCCACCGGAACGCGGCAATCCTCCAGGATGATCTCCCCGGTGGGCGAGGAGCGCAGGCCCATTTTGGAGAGTTTCTTGCCGACCTTGTAGCCGGGAAAATCCTTCTCTACGATGAAAGCGCACAGACCGGCCGCGCCCAGCGCAGGATCGGTCGTGGCATAGATCAGGGAGATGTCGGCCATGGGCGCGTTGGAGATAAAGGTCTTGGTACCGTTGAGGATATAGACATCACCATCCCGGCGGGCTTTTGTCCGCAGCGATACGGCATCGGATCCGGCCCCTGGTTCGGTCAACCCCATGCAGCCGATTTTCTCCCCGCTGGCCAGCACTGGAAGATAGCGTTTTTTCTGATCTTCCGTGGCATTGCGGGCGATATTGTTGCTGCATAAGAGGCTATGAGCCCCATACGTCACACATACGCCGGCATCGACTTTGCACAGTTCCTCACAATACAAAGCCATGGTGAGATAGTCGATCAGAGAGCCGCCGTCATCGGGCAGGATGCCCAGACCGTGGAAGCTTAAGGGTTTGGCCTTTTCCCACAGTTCCATGTCGAAGTGTTCATCACGGTCCATTTCCTCACACCGGGGTGCGATCTGCTTTTCCGCAAACTTTCTGACCGTGTCCAGAAACATGCGCTGTTCTTCGGTAAAACTGAAATCCATAGCGTTCTCCTTTAGTAGAAGGTGGCGCCGAAGAGCTTGGTGCTCAGGTTGGTGATATCGGCCCATTTCATGGGCCCGCCTTTGTCCGCCGGGAAGCCAATGCCCCAGATCGCCCCAATGTCGATGGAGCGGGGATCATCAACGATGCGTTTGTCGAGGAGCACCTTGCCGGTCTCCACAAAAGGCGGGAAGAGTATGTTCTGAATCTCGGAGGCGTCCAGCTCCTTGTTCAGCCCATGCGGATTGATGAGCGGCAGCACCTCAGGGTCCACGGACCCGTCCTTGGCATAGAAGCCCTTGCCGTTCTTGTTGCGCCCTAAGCGCCCGGCCTGATAGACATTGGCCAGTGACTGGGGTATGCGCTCGGCCAGTGCCTTGGCCACGATATCGATGCCGGCTTCGTCGATGAGCCTAATCGGCCCTACAGGCAGTCCGAAGTTCACCATGGCCTGGTCGATCTGGGTGATGGAAACCCCCTGCTCCACCAGATTGAAGGCCGCCAGGAAATACGGCCGCAGCATGGCATTGACCACGAATCCGGGATAGTCGCGGCAGACCACCGGACGCTTCTTGAGCTTGGCGCACAGGTCCAAGAGCGTGTGGATGGTGTCGTCGCTCGTGGCCTTGCCCCTGATGATTTCCAAGAGCTGCATCATCCAGACCGGCGAGAAGAAGTGCGCCCCGGCAAAGCGCGCCGGATTGGTCACCCCTTGTGCCAGACGATCGACCGGCAGGCTGCTGGTATTGCTGGCGATGATGCAGTTGTTCAGTACGACCCCGCACAGCTCTGCATAGACCTGATCTTTGACCACCGGGTCCTCGAACACGGCCTCGATCACACAGTCGACCTCCTTGAAGGCCTCGGTGAAGGAGCTGACCGGCGTGATCAGCTGCATGAGATCATCTACGCTGGCTTTCAGGCGGCCCTTTTCGGCCATGCCGGAGAGAATCTTGTGGATAAAAGCCATTCCCAGATCAATAGCCTCGGGCAGGTCCTTGACCAGCACGGGCTTGCCCGTATGCCTGAGAATATCAATGACGATGCCGCGCCCCATGGTGCCCAGGCCGAGCACGGCGAAGCGGTTGATCGGCCTGATGACGGCGCCTTTGGTGATCAGGTCCTGCGGCTTGTCGGAATGGGTTTTCAGAAAGAAGGTATTGATCATGCCCTTGCGTTCCGGTGCCTGATAAGCCTCGAAAAAGCATTCCCGCTCCATGGCCAGACCAACATTCAGGCTGGCCTTGAGTCCGGTCTGCATGGCCTTAAGCGCCAGCATAGGACCGGGGATCTCCCGGCCGCGGGTGGCCTTGATCACGCTGTCCTTGGCCATGGCGATCATGTCGTCCAGTTTGCTGAAATCAGGGGGCACTCGTTTCAAGGCGGCCGTTCCGGCAACGATCTCCTCCAGGTAAGCCCTGGCCTGGGCCAGCAGATCGGAACCGCCTGCCGCCAGGCGGTCGATCATGCCCAGGGCATAAGCCTTCTGCGCCGGCACGATCTGGCCCGCCAGGATCATCTGGATGGCGTCGTACCCGATCAGACGCGGCAGACGCTGGGTGCCGCCGCCTCCGGGGATGACGCCCACATTGCATTCGGGCAGGCCGATCATGGTCGCGCGCGCATCCGTGGCCATGCGCGCTGTGGCGGCCAGGGCAAACTCATAGCCGCCGCCCATGCACTGGCCGTCGATGGCGGCCAGCGTAGGGATTCCAAGGTCTTCCAGGCGCATAAAGAGCGCGTTCAGGACCGTGACGAATTCTTTCAGGGACTTTAGGTCGATATGCTCGAGCAGTTTCAGGTTAGCTCCGGCATGAAAATGCCCCTTTTTTCCGGAGATGAAGATGACGCCTTTGAGGACCTGCTTACGGGCCTCAAGATCGGCCAGGGTCAGCCCGAAATCTTTGAGGGCCTGTTCCGTCCAGGTATTGACCACATCGCCGGGGTCGTCGATGCGCACTACGGCTATGCCGCCTGCAACCTCACTGGTAAAGATCTGTCCCATGCTCTCCTCCTTACAAACCGAGTTGCCGGCCGATGATCAGCAGCATGATCTCGGATGTTCCGGCATAAATGGTCTTCACCCGTGCATCACGGAAGAGGCGCGCGATGGGATATTCTTCCATGAATCCGTAGCCGCCATGGAATTGCAGGCATTGAGCGGTCACACGGTTGAGCATCTCACAGACCCAGTACTTGGCCATGGAGGCCTGCGTGACCACTTCCTTACCCGCCATGTGCTCGATGATAAGGCGTTCGATAAAGGTCCGGCCGATCTCGATTTCCGTGGCCATCTTGGCGAGTTCGAAGGCAATATACTGGAAGCGTGAGATGGGCTTACCGAAGGCCTCGCGCGACTTGGTAAAATCAATTGTCAGACGTAGGGCTTCCTCGGCCATGACTTGCGAGAACATGGCCGTGGCGATACGCTCCTGCTGAAGCTTCTGCATGAGGTAGTAGAAACCTTGTCCTTCCTGGCCCAGCAGGTTGGCGGCCGGCACACGGCAGTCCGTGAATGCCAGCTCGACCGTATCCTGGGAATGCATGCCCAGTTTGTCCAGGCGGCGGCCCTTCTCAAAACCGGGGGTGCCGTCTTCCACCACGATGAGCGAGATCCCGGCATAGGCCGGCTTGGCCTGCGGATCGGTCTTGACCGCCACGACGGCCAGATTGGAATTGAGCCCGTTGGAGATGAAGGTCTTCTGGCCATTGAGGATATAGCAGTCACCGTCCTTGACCGCCGTGGTGCGGATAGCGGCCAGATCCGAACCGGCCCCCGGTTCGGTCATGGCGATGGCCGCAATGTTGTCTCCCGTGGCACAGCCCGGCAGCCACTTCTGCTTCTGCTCGTCATTCCCGAAACTGTAGATGTACGGCACCACGATGTCGGCATGCAGGCCGAAGAAAAAACCATGGCAGTGGGTCTTGACCAGTTCTTCGAGCAGGATAAAAGAATACAGGAAATCCGCGCCGGTCCCGCCGTATTCTTCAGGCAGCCACGGGCAGAGGAACCCTTGGGCGGCTAATTTTTTCCAGGCCTCGCGCGGGACGATGCCGTCACGCTCCCATTGTTCGGCGTTCGGAGTAACCTCCTTCTCGAAATACCGCCGTACGGCATCCCGGAACAAACGGTGCTCATCCGTATAATAGCTATCCAATAGTGACATATGCATCCCTTTGTTTTTTATTTTTATGAATTCTACGAATACCTGTCAGCCTTCCTACTCCGTTAAAGCATCTCGATGGCCGTGGCCATGGACACGCCGCCGCCACCGCACAGGGTGGCCAGACCCAGAGTCTTGCCGCGTTTCTGCATGGCATGCACCAAAGTGACCATGATGCGGCAGCCGGTCGAGCCCACCGGATGACCCAGGCCGATGCCGCTGCCGTTGACATTGGTAATCTCGCGCTTGAACCCGAGTTCCCGTTCGCAGCCGATGTACTGGCCGGCAAAGGCCTCGTTGGCCTCGATCAGCTCGAAGGCATCCATGCTCAATTCCGGGTCGCGCCGAAGCAGGTCTTTGACCGCCGGCACCGGGCTCAACCCCATGACCGAGGGGTGACAGGCACCCCGGCCCATGGATCGTATCCTGGCTATGGGCTTGAGGCCCAATTCCCTGGCCTTGTCGGCCGACATGATCAGCATGGCCGAAGCCCCATCGTTCAAACCCGAGGAATTACCGGCCGTCACCTTGCCGATCTTTGGAATGAAGGCCGGCGGCAAGGTCTGTAGCTTTTCCATGGTCAAGCCTGGGCGGTAGTGCTCGTCCTTATCGAAGATAATGGGTGGCTTGCCCCTTTTTTGAGGTATCTCGACCGGGACGATCTCGGCTTCGAAATCGCCATCCTTGGTGGCGCGCTCGACGTTGTTATGGCTACGGAGCGCTACCTCGTCCATCTCTTCGCGGGAGATGTTCATGAGTTGCGCTATGAGTTCGGCGGTGTGGCCCATGGCATACGGTTTGCCCTTGAGCATCTCGAAGGGCATGCCCGATTTCACGGGACCGTCGTCGGACAGAGGCATAATATAGGACCCGCAGTGCAGGCCGCGGATCAGGGCATCTATCAGGGTCGAATCCTGTAGCCGACAGCCCCAACGTGCATCCAAGCTGACATATGGGCCTCCGGACATATGCTCCACCCCGCCGGCCAGGATGACATCCGCCAAGCCGGCCCGGATGAGCGCCATACCACTTAAGCACGCTTCCATGCCTGATATGCATACACGATTGACAGTGACAGCCGTAACGCTGTCAGGGATGCCGGCCAGGAGGGCGGCTACCCGAGTAACATTCATACTGTTGACCGGTTCCATGCAACATCCAAACCTGATATCGTCGATTACAGTCGGATCGATTCCAGCGCGCTTGACGGCGGCCTGCATGACGATGCTCGCGAGACGTGCCGCAATGACATCCTTCAGGCTGCCGCCGAAGACACCGATAGCGGTACGGCAGGCAGAAACAATAACGACTTCATTTACATCACACATATCAGCTCCTTTTTCTCATAATTTCTATGGTTATCATCACGCCGATCGATTCTCGCATTACATCCCCTTCAACCATGCCCCGCATATATCTATATTCCTGACGCGTCAGGTCCTTCGATGATTAAAATAATCATATGTGAATCTGGGCTGCTTGAATCTCCTAACACCAGGAACAAAAAATACACTTCAAAACCTGACGTGTCAGGTCTGATAGAAAGATATGCCACAGAAAAAGATTGATTTCAAGGCTAAATTATTTTACGTTTTATCGATCACGTATTTGGTGGAAAAAACATGAAAAGCGCCCTGCGCAAAAAACAGATTATGGAGGCCGGAAAGAAGCTCTTCGCCCGGAAGGGGTTTTACGGGGCGAATGTTGAGGATATCCGTCAAAGCATCGGCATCGGAAAAGGCACATTTTATTTATACTTCAAGAACAAGGAAGATCTTTTCGTTGCCATCCTGGACGACTTTCTGAATGAATGGGTAAGCGGCCTCAAGACCGCCCTAGCCGAAATAGATCCGACCGATCTGCAGGGTTTCTACCGCACCATGATCAACAACAGCTTCCGCTTCTTTCGGCTCGATCCCTATATCAGCAAGATCTTCGTGCGCATCGGACCTGGCATCAATGAACAATTCGAACCCTATATCGAACGCTTCGAACAGACCATGCTAAAATTCGTCATGGACTATCTTCGTGTGGGCATCAAGAACGGCTTTTTCCGCGAAGACTTGGACGTGGAGCTGGTGGCCAATATCCTGGTAGGCGGCCACCTGCGCATCGCCTACCATTACTTCATCAACCGGCCTCCGGGCAGCAAGCAGCGAAGTATCGACGCCATCACCCAAGAAGTCTTCGACATGGTTATCCGCGGCCTTTCCCTGGATAAGGCAGCGCATAGGAACGCCCTCCAGTCGTAGTCCATTCCGGTTTTTTTCAGCGCAATCTCTCCGCATGGATTTCCATGTTCGCGAACGGGATGCCGGCATATCAGCGCGTGAAGAATACGGAATTCAAGGGTAGATTTCTTGCCTTGCGGAATTATTCCATCAAACCGCTTATGACCATGTTAAAGATGTTTTCACCCAAGGTGTCAAGATTGCGTTTGGCGCGATTCCCCTTTTTCAAGATGAAGTAATAAAAAAAGATACGCATATGCCCGCCGGCCAGTACATTACCGATTAGATCAACGTCCAGATCATTACGGAAAAGACCGCGCTGGATCCCCTGGTTGAGATAATTTATGATAAGCTCAACAGTTTGATTTTCAAACCGTTCAATAAAAGGCTCCAGAATATCATTGGTGCCCGGACCGATGCGCAGGAGAATATTGCTGATGGCAAGATCCTGTTGGAAATAACTAAAGGTTCTCTTCAAAACCGTTTTGTAGAATTGTTTCAGATCCTGAGGGACCTCCTCCCTGATTTTAACCAGGTCCGCCTCCCAGGCCGATAGAAATTCATCCAAAATCGTTACCAATAGTTCTTCCTTGGTCTTGAAGTGCAGGTAGAACGTTCCCTTGCCGATCCTGGCCTCCCTCAAAATGCTCTCGATATGCGTGTCGTAGTACCCGCTTTGTGAAAACAGCTTTTTCCCGGCATCAATAATCTGTTTTTTCCGCATCACGCTTTTCATAGTATCTCTAATTCACATCCATTAATTGAGTGCCTATACTAAGAACAAATTTTCCTTGAAAGCAATCTTTTTCTATGGCATATCCTAAGCGAATGGACCTGACACGTCAGGTTTGTGAAGTGTTTATGCCCTAATATGAAAAGAATATGCAAACACTAATTTTATCAGAGATTTTTTATTTCCCTATAAACCTGACTCGTCAGGTTTATAGGGAACTGTCGGATGCTTATTCCGTTGAAGGAGAAGTCCATGATCTATTGCGAATCAATGAGTGATGCCGCACTATCCGAAGCCGTCAAAGACCACAAACGTTTCGTCCTGGTGGGTTGTCCCGGCTGTGCCAATACGAGCCTGTATCTCCGAAATGCGGCCGATGGTTCGGCCATGATGACGCTCTCGCCCCTGGGTCTCAAAGCCGTTTCCATGCTAGAGGAAATGGACCGGTTGGCACAGCTTTTTTCCCGTCAGGGGAAGAAGGCCGATGCCTGGATGGGCACGTATCCCCTGGGCATCCTCTGCGTTCCTGACAAAAGGTTCCGCAATAAGATCAGGCGGCATTGTCAGGGATACGATGCGGTCATCACTCTGAGCTGTGACGGTGGCACAAAAACCGTGGAAAAGATCATGAACGGAAACACGGTGATTCCTGCCATGAAGGCCAAGGGTATTGCCACGGCTGTAATGAAGAACAACATGCTGTTCACCAAATTTTATGTTGATAGAAATTCGGCTGATATCGTGGGATTCACCGTCCACGAATGATTCCGTTGCGAAGTGCAATCATAATAAAGGAGGTTGATAAATGGAAGATTTGTATACCCAAAGGCCCTGGCTCAAGCATTACGACAAGCATGTCAGCCCCAATCTTTCCTATGACGGCAAGACGTTCTGTCAGAGGTTCAGGGAAACGGTGGCCACCTATCCGAACAAGCCGGCCCTGA